>Ga0209085_1000539_pt1 | contig 27399 bp, 29 predicted proteins | sample C_131016_EF_Meta_FD_187310 | JGI IMG/M metagenome (GOLD analysis project Ga0209085, IMG submission 187310) | Freshwater microbial communities from Lake Croche, Canada to study carbon cycling - C_131016_EF_MetaG (SPAdes) (version 2) | ecosystem: Environmental > Aquatic > Freshwater > Lake...
AGTTGCTTTGGCAAACGGCTCAGCGAAAGGGATGATGGATAAGGGCTTAAAGACTTGGTACTTTTTAACTGCCGACTACGCTTTTGGTTATGCTCTTGAGAAAGATGCAACCAACGTGATTAATGCCAGCGGTGGAAAGGTTTTGGGCACATCAAAGCACCCACTAAACGCGAGCGATTTTTCATCTTATCTATTGCAGGCGCAGGCTTCAAAAGCCCAGGTTCTAGGTTTAGCGAACGCAGGTGGCGACACAATTAATTCCGTTAAGGCCGCTAATGAGTTTGGTATTACCAAGACCATGAAGATTGCTGGTTTGTTGGTATTTATCACTGATGTACACGCAATCGGCATTCAAAATGCACAAGGCTTGCTAGCTACCGAAGCATGGTATTGGGATCAGAATGACCAGACTCGTAAGTTTGCAAAACGATTCTTTGAAAAAATGAAACGTATGCCAACGATGGTTCAGGCAGGAAATTATTCATCCACGATGACTTATTTGAATGCTGTTAAGGCGGCTGGCACCAGTGACTCAGACAAGGTGATGCAGCAAATGCGCAAGGTCAAAATTAATGACATGTTTACAAAAAATGGATATATCCGCAAGGATGGAACGATGGTCCACGATATGTACCTGTATGAAGTTAAATCGCCAAGCGAAGTTAAAAGTCCGTGGGATTACTACAAGTTAGTTGCTACCGTGCCCGGCGAGAAGGCTTTTGCTCCAGAGGCCTATTCTCAGTGCGCCAATAAGTAATCTTGGAAATTTTCGGCCTTTCTATTTCCGCTCTGTTAAGCCAGCTCCTTTTGGGGCTGGTTAACGGCAGCTTCTATGCAATCCTCAGTTTGGGATTGGCGGTGATCTTTGGCCTTTTAAATGTCATTAACTTTTCACATGGCGCCATGTTTATGTTGGGCGCTATTGTGACTTGGATGGCCGGACAATACTTTGGAATTAACTATTGGGTGATGCTGATACTGGCCCCAATTATTGTGGGTTTGATTGGCATTGTGATTGAGCGTTTATTACTAAGGCATTTGTATAAGCTCGATCATTTGTACGGATTGTTATTGACTTTTGGTTTAACGCTTTTTATCGAAGGCGTCCTGCGCTCTATATATGGCGCTTCGGGCTTGTCTTACAGCGCTCCCGAGGCCTTACGTGGGGCTACTGATTTAGGATTTATGGTTTTGCCAAACTATCGTGCATGGGTAGTGATTGCTTCCCTAACAGTGTGTTTTGCTACTTGGTACGTAATAGAAAAAACTAGCATTGGCGCCTATTTGCGCGCTGGCACAGAAAACCCAACACTCGTTCAGGCATTTGGGGTGAACTTTCCTCTGATGACAACGCTGACTTATGGGCTTGGGGTGGCGCTCGCAGCTTTTTCAGGCGTACTCGCTGCGCCAATTATTCAGGTTTCGCCTTTGATGGGCTCTAATCTCATCATTGTTGTTTTTGCTGTGGTGGTGATCGGCGGCATGGGCTCTATCATGGGGTCAATTGTTACCGGCCTTGGATTGGGTTTGGTTGAGGGCTTGACCAAGGTGTTTTATCCAGAAGCTTCAAGCACAGTGGTGTTTGCAATCATGGTGATTGTTTTGCTCTTTAGGCCAGCGGGCCTGTTTGGGCGGGAAAAATGAAATCACTTAAGCTCTGGCTTTTTCTAGCAATTCTTGCTGTCGCAATAGCGGCACCTTTTTTTGCGTATCCCATTTTCCTGATGAAGATTTTATGCTTTGCTCTTTTTGCTGCAGCATTTAATTTATTGTTGGGCTATACAGGACTTTTATCTTTTGGTCATGCTGCATTTTTTGGTGGCGCTGGGTACTGTGCGGGGTATTTGATGCGCGATATGGGCGTTGGCCCTGGCGGTGCAATCATTATCGGTGTTTTGTTTGCTGCAGCCCTGGGCGCCCTGATTGGTGGCCTTGCAATTAGAAGACAAGGCATTTACTTTTCTATGATTACCTTGGCCTTAGCGCAAATGTTTTACTTCATTTGTCTGCAAGCCCCAGCTTCGGGGGGTGAGGATGGTTTTCAAGGCATTCCAAGGGGCGAACTGTTTGGCTTAATCGACTTACAGGCCGACCTGAATCTTTACTATTTTGTTTTAGCAACAGTGCTTGTTGGTTTCTTATTCATTTCCAGAATTATTTCTTCTCCGTTTGGACAGATCCTAAAGGCGATCAAAGAAAACGAGCCGCGTGCAATATCTTTAGGCTACAACGTCAATCGTTTTAAGTTTTTAGTATTTATTTTGTCTGCTGCGCTGGCCGGCTTGGCTGGAGCTGTTCAGGCCTTGGTGTTGGGTTTTGAGACGTTGACAGATGTGCACTGGTCAATGTCTGGCTTGGTTATTTTGATGACCTTGGTTGGCGGTGTCGGCACCCTGGTGGGACCATTTGTTGGGGCGTTGGTAATTGTGCTGCTTGAACATAGAGTGGGTGAGATTGGAAACTTCTTGGCTCAAATTACCGGCGTAACTTGGTTTAATTCTTTGGGCGAATCCGTCACCATTGTTACTGGTCTGATATTTATTTTCTGCGTAATGGCCTTTCGCCGAGGCCTAGTCGGGATCTTTACTAAAAAGCAATAGCTTTACGGCTGGGCACAAGCCCAACCGAGATCGGCAAGCGCGCCAGCTTTCGCCCCGTTTTCAATTGCATCGCTTGCATTTGCATTGCCATCCATTGCGCGTTTAGTAATGCCATGCAAAATTGCCGAAATCCGAAATAAGTTGTAAGCCATCAAGAACGGCCAATGTTCTGAAATCGATCTTCCCACTTGTTTTTCATACATAGCGATATATTCAGATTCAATAGGAATTCCTAAGGCAAGCAAGTCAAGGCCTTGTATCCCCCGCCAGAGGGTTGGTGGGATTCTCCAGGCCATGCATTGGTAAGCAAAGTCAGCCAGCGGGTTACCAAGCGTAGAAAGCTCCCAATCCAAAACACCAATGATGCGTAAATCTGTTTTGTGAAAGATGAGGTTGTCCATACGAAAGTCGCCATGGATTAGCGAAGTCTCATCCTCAGCAGGAATGTGCTCAGGTAGCCAGCCCATCAATTTATTAAGAGAATCAGGAATGGCAATGTTGGCTTCTCGTACTTGCCGAGACCAGCGCGTAATTTGTCGCGCAAAATAATTCCCGGGCTTGCCAAAAGATTCCAATCCAAGCGATACATAATCTAGGCGATGTATAGCAGAGATAGTGCGATTCATTTGTTCGTAAATCTGCTGACGCTCACTGGCCGCGAGGCCGGGCAAAGATTGGTCTGCAAAGACGCGGCCGTCCAGATATTCCATGATGAAAAACGCAGTTCCAATAATGCTCTCATCATCACAATAAGCCAGCATTTGAGGGACAGGCACATCTGTAGATTTCAGCGCTTTCATCACGCGATGCTCTCGATCTACCGCATGTGCTGATGGTAATAAGACTCCACCTGGTTTTTTTCTGAGCACGTAATGGGAACTGCCATTACTTATTTTGAATGTCGGGTTCGATTGGCCACCAGTTAATTGGCTAAGCTCGATAGCGCCTTTGCAAAGACCTAATGCGTTTAAGTACTTACCAAGCGACTCTTGAAAAGAGAGGGTTTGCATAAGCAATTTGTATTTATAGGCCGTTAATCAGGTGGCCGCCATCTACTGCTATTGTTGCGCCAGTCATTGCGCTGCTGCCATCAGAGGCCAGTAACAATAATGGCCCATCTAAATCTTCTAAATTATTAAACCGCCGCGTAGGTATGCGTGCCAGAATTTTTTGTCCAGCCTCGCTTTGCAGAAATTCGCGATTGAGGTCAGTAATTACATAGCCGGGTAATAGGGCATTGACTCGGATTTGATGGCGCGCTAATTCAAGAGCCATTACTTTTGTGAGTTGGACCACGCCCGCTTTTGAGATGACATAAGGCGCCACGCCACCGATGACTCTCTCCCCCAAGATAGAGGCAATATTGACTATATTTCCTGGTGTATTAGCGGCCGCTAGGCGCCGCGCCCCTTCAGTGGCAACTAACCAACAACCCTTTAGATTGGTGTCGATTACTCGATCCCAATCTTCCTCGGTTTGATCAAGCAGTTTGCGATTGATACTCATGCCCGCATTATTGATAACGATCGTTGGCAATGACCACTGCGCAAGTTCATCAAAACACTTCGCCACACTTTTTTTGTTTGTGACGTCTAATTCAAATGCTTTTGCTTGGCCACCCAATTGAGCAATTTCATTTACAACAGACTGTAATTGATCTGTGCGACGTGATGCGATGGCTACTTTTGCGCCTGCTTGAGACAGCAGCATTGCGCAGTGTTTGCCAATACCGCTAGATGCGCCTGTAATAAAGGCTGTTTTGTTATCTAAGCGAAACAGCTGACTGGTATTCATCACTTTAGTTCTTTGTTTACAATCATTTTTCGAGCCATACTCCAGCGGTGTACTTCACTTGGCCCATCATAAATTCGGAAGCCACGCATATCTTTAAAAATTTTCATCAGCGCGGTCTCACCAGTGACGCCTTGCCCACCCAGCATTTGTACGCAACGATCTACTACTCGCCACTCAGCCTCAGAGCAAATGACTTTAGCGCGACTAGACTCAAAATTGCAACGCTGCCCTTGATCTAAAAGCCAGGCAGTATGCCAAATGTTTAGTCGAGAGGTTTGCAGATCCATGTCGTTATCTGCCAACATAAATCCAACACCCTCATGCTCTCCTAACATTTTCCCAAAGGCCTCTCTTTTCTTTGCGTAGGCAATTGCAATGTCTTGCGCGCGTTGCGCTTGACCAAGCCAACGCATGCAATGGGTTAGCCTGGCAGGCGCTAAACGAACTTGGGCATTTTTAAAGCCCTTACCAAGCTCACCCAATATTTGTTTGGAAGAGACGCGTAAATTTGTAAACTGAAGAACGCCATGCCCGCCAGTAAAGCAACTATCCATCGCATCCATATTTCGAACGAGCTCAATGCCGGGAACATTCATGTCTGACAAAAACATGGTCGCAGAGCCGTCTTCTCCGCGAGCCATGATGATGACAAAGTCAGCTCCGTCGGCCCCGGTAATAAACCACTTTTGACCATTAATAAGATAGTCTTCACCATCTATAGTTGCTGCGGTCATGAGCATTGAAGGATCTGAGCCTGCGCCGGGAGCGGGCTCAGTCATGGCAAAGCACGAACGAATTTTTCCTGCAGCTAAGGGGCGAAGCCAGCGCTCTTTTTGTTCTGGACTAGCAATTTCTTCCAGCAAATGAATATTGCCTTCATCGGGTGCGTGGATATTCATCGCAGTCGGCCCTAACGAGGAGTAGCCGGCTTCTTCAAAAACAATGGCTTTTTCTATATGGCTTAAACCTAGCCCCCCCATTTCAATAGAGGCATGAGGCGTCAGCAACCCCGCCTTATGCGCTAACTCCATTAAATCTTTACGGAGATCCTCACCGGGGCCATGCTCATTTTGGCGCGGGTCTTTTTCGAACGGAATGACTTGATCGCGAATAAATGATCGCGTCCGATCCCGCAACCCTTCTAGTTTAGGCGTTAAAGAGAAGTCCATCGCCTGATTGTAATAGCAGGTAAAACTGAAACCACACTTAAAATCTCCTATGACTAAAATACGTTTTGAATAAGGCTGCCATGTAAGACCTTATGATTATTTTTGATTGAGCTTGTTATCGAATTTTCAATTTTCGTTTGGCCCTTGCTATTGGCGGCGGCTTTTTTTTCTGGCTTAGTCGATGCTGTGGCTGGTGGCGGCGGCTTAATTCAGGTTCCCGCACTATTTGCCGCTTACCCAAACGAGCATCCTGCAACATTGCTTTCTACTAATAAAGTTTCCGCTGTTGGCGGAACTTTAAATGCTGCGCGAAAATACTTACGGCATGTTTCTTTGCCCTGGGCCGTTGTGTTGCCCGCTATCGTGGCGGGCTTTTTGGGGTCACTTATGGGTGCCAGCGCAGTCAGCAGCTTCCCAGCAGAGCCTTTGCGTAAGGCCCTGCCCTTTGTTTTACTTTTTCTTTTGCTCTATACCTGGTTTCAGCCTTCTCTTGGTGAGGCGCACGCTCCCAAAGGCCTAAGTCGTTTTCAGCAATTTAAAGCTGCTGCACTTGGCCTCACTATTGGGTTTTACGATGGTTTCTTCGGTCCAGGTACTGGCAGCTTTTTACTTTTTGGTTTTGTGCGATTTTTCGCTTTTGACTTTTTGCATGCATCTGCTGCAACAAAGTTGGTGAACGTGGCAACAAACCTTGCGGCGATTTTGATGTTGGCGAGCCTAGGTCAAATTAATTGGCCTCTTGGGATTGCTATGATGGTTGCCAATATTGCAGGTAGCCAATTCGGTAGCCGTCTTGCAATTCAACATGGAAGCGCTTTCGTGAGAAAAGCTTTTGTAATAATTGTGAGCGCATTAATTCTGAAGTCTTCATGGAATGCTTATTTCTTGAATTAAATCAAGGACTTAAAAATATTAGCTTTAATTTTCCTATATTTTGATGGCCTTTGTTTCACGTGAAACAAACAAAATGCTATGATCATCGCCCTATCTGAGGCAAATCATGCATTATTCCAAAAGTTTTGATGTCATTGTAGTTGGCGGCGGTCATGCTGGGACTGAGGCCGCTTTAGCTGCGGCGCGCATGGGTTGCGATACATTATTAATTACCCACAGTATTGAGAGCTTGGGCGCAATGAGCTGCAACCCTTCCATCGGCGGGATTGGTAAGGGCCACCTAGTGAAAGAAGTTGATGCTATGGGCGGCGCTATGGCGGCTGCTACCGATGAGGCTGGCATCCAGTTTCGTATCCTCAACTCTAGCAAGGGGCCCGCTGTAAGGGCAACCCGAGCCCAAGGTGATCGAATTCTTTATAAGGCGGCCATACGTCATCTCCTGGAGAATCAAGAAAACCTTACCCTTTTCCAGGCTGCGGTTGATGATCTTTTGGTAATGGGTGATCAGGTTCGTGGTGTTGTAACCCAAATGGGTCTAGAGTTCACGGCCAAAAAGGTGGTGTTAACTGCAGGAACCTTTTTGGATGGAAAAATTCATGTTGGCTTAAATAATTATGCTGGCGGCCGAGCTGGTGATCCCTCAGCAGTTTCTCTGTCCGCTCGTTTAAAAGAGCTAAACCTCCCACAAGGTAGGCTTAAGACTGGTACCCCACCCCGCATTGATGGTAGAACTATTGATTTTTCGGTGATGCTTGAGCAGCCAGGAGATCTAGATCCTGTGCCCGTATTTTCTTATCTAGGGCGACCAGAGCAGCATCCAAGGCAGGTACCCTGCTGGATTTCTCATACAAATGAAAAGACCCATGACATTATTCGGGGCGGCTTAGATCGCTCGCCAATGTATACCGGTGTCATTGAGGGGGCTGGCCCACGCTATTGCCCCTCTATTGAGGACAAAATTCACCGTTTTGCCTCTAGAAATAGTCACCAGATCTTTTTGGAGCCTGAGGGTTTAACTACAAACGAGTTTTATCCCAATGGAATCTCGACTAGTCTGCCTTTTGATGTTCAGTGGGATCTGGTCCGAAGTATTCGCGGGCTAGAGTCTGCAGTCATTGTTCGACCTGGCTACGCAATTGAGTATGACTTCTTTGACCCTCGCCATTTACGCCACAGCCTAGAAACCAAGGCTATAGTCGGCCTGTACTTTGCTGGGCAGATTAACGGCACCACTGGATATGAAGAGGCTGCAGCCCAAGGAATGTTGGCCGGTATTAACGCTGGGCTTGCTGCCAAGGGTAAAGAGCCCTGGTTGCCTAAGCGTAGCGAGTCTTATATTGGCGTTTTAGTGGATGATTTAATTACTCGTGGCGTTCAGGAGCCCTATCGAATGTTTACCAGTCGAGCCGAGTATCGCCTCAGCTTGCGGGAAGATAACGCTGATATGCGCCTAACCCCGATTGGGCGGGAGCTTGGCTTGGTTGATGATTATCGCTGGGAAGTATTTTGTAGGAAGCAGGAAGCTGTTTCACGTGAAACATCTCGCTTGCAGGACATTTGGGTTGGACCAAAGCATGAAGCAGCCCCCTTGGTTTCAGTGCTTTTGGGGCAAGATTTATCCCATGAGTGCACTTTGACGGAGCTTTTGAGGCGCCCCGGCGTTACTTATGAGGCGATTACGAGCTTGGGCAATGGTTTATGGTCCCCCGGAACTCTGGATGATGACATCGGACTTGCCGCACAAATTAGCGACCAGGTTGAGATTTCGGTGAAGTACCAGGGCTACATTGAGCGCCAAGCACTTGAAATTGCGCGTCAGGAGCATAACGAGAGCTTCCCTCTTCCAGAGTCCCTGGATTATTCCAATGTAATGGGCCTATCCAAAGAGGTTCAACAGAAGTTGAATTTGCATAAGCCTGCAACATTAGGTCAGGCCGGCAGGATTTCCGGCATAACTCCAGCAGCGCTTTCTTTGCTGCTAGTTCATCTTAAAAAAGGTTTGGGGCGCCCCCAAGAAACGACATGAGTGAGGGTTTGCTTGCTCTGGGAATCGAGGGTTTGGGTTTAAATTTAAGCGCGGCAAACCTAGCTGATTTAGAGCTATTTCTGCAAGAAATGAGCCGCTGGAACCAGGTCCATAACCTCACTGCAATTGAGGGTGAAACCGATTCTATTCAATTACATCTTATTGATTCTATTGCAGTTTTACCTGTTTTAAGACGGTTTTTAAAAACCTCCAACCCTAAAATTGCAGACCTTGGCTCGGGCGGTGGCTTGCCCGCGATCCCAATTGCGATTGTTGAGCCAGAATGGCGACTAAGCTTAATCGAGGCAGTTAGAAAGAAGACCGCCTTTCTTCAGCATGCTCGAGGAAGTTTGAAGTTAAAAAACATCAACATTCTGAGTGAGCGGGTTGAAAATGCTGCAATGCATCAAAAAGGCCAATTCGATGCCGTCATTTCAAGGGCCTTTACCAGCCTTGCGCGCTTTTTAGAACTTTCTTTGCCCTTTTTAAAGCCCGATGGTCTGGTGTTTGCAATGAAAGGCAAGCGCGCAGATCAAGAGATGCAAGAGGTTTGCATGAATGATTGGCGCTTGTTGGCCGATGAGCCCTTACATATACCTAATTTATCAGTGGAGCGACGCATTTTAGTGTTGAGCCCCATGAGAAAATCTCCCCCTTCCCCTTAGAAAAACACGGTAGCCATGGCAAAAATATTCTGTATCGCAAATCAAAAAGGTGGTGTTGGTAAAACCACTACAGCTGTAAATTTGGCTGCTGGCTTGGCCGGACTAAAGCAGCGGGTATTGCTAGTGGACTTGGACCCGCAGGGTAATGCCACGATGGGCTCCGGTGTTGAAAAAGCAGATTTAAATAACAGTGTTTATCAGGTATTGATTGGGCAATCGAGGGTGAAGGATTGTGTGCAACGCTGCGAAAGCTCTGCTTACGATATGTTGCCAGCAAACCGTGATTTGGCTGGTGCAGAAATCGAATTAGTAGACATCGATGCACGCGAATCACGCTTGAAAGATGCTTTAGCAGAAGTAGCCAATGATTACGATTTCATTCTGATTGACTGCCCCCCTGCACTGTCATTGTTAACACTCAATGGTTTGTGTGCAGCAAATGGCGTCATCGTTCCAATGCAGTGTGAATATTTTGCGCTGGAAGGTTTGTCAGATTTAGTGAACACGATAAAACAAGTGCACGCAAACTTAAACCCCGATTTGGCCATCATTGGTTTGCTTCGCGTGATGTTTGATGCGCGCATGACATTGCAGCAGCAAGTGTCGGATCAGCTGCTTGAGCACTTCGGCGACAAAGTATTTAAGGCCATTATTCCCCGCAACGTGCGCTTGGCAGAAGCCCCATCCTACGGGCTTCCTGGGGTGGTTTTTGATCGGTCTTCAAGAGGCTCGAAGGCGTATTTAGAGTTTGGCGCCGAGATGATCGAACGCATCAAACATCTGTAACTTTTGGAAAGATTAAAACAGCATGGTTGCAATTAAGAAAAAAGGTTTGGGCAGAGGGCTAGAGGCGCTCCTCGGTGAAAAAACTCAGCAAGCAAACTCCACTACAGATATCAATCGTTTGCCATTGACTGCACTTCAGGCGGGCAAATATCAGCCCCGTCAAAAAATGGAAGCCAGTGCTTTGCAAGAATTAGCAGAAAGCATTCGTGAACAGGGTGTGATGCAGCCATTGTTAGTTAGGCTTGTAGCTCCAGGGAAGTACGAAATCATTGCGGGGGAGCGGCGCTTTAGAGCAGCCTCCATTGCTGGACTGAAAGAGGTGCCTGTTTTAGTTTCTGGTGCAGATGATCAGGCAGCAGCAGCAATGGCCTTAGTCGAAAACATGCAGCGGGAGGATTTAAATCCTCTGGAAGAATCACAGGGCCTGGCAAGATTGATTGAAGAGTTTGGTTTTACTCATGAGCAGGCCGCAAAAGCAGTAGGAAAATCTCGTAGTGCTATTACCAATTTATTGCGCTTGGCCCAGTTGGCAAAGCCTGTGCAGGCAATGCTCTTGGCGGGCGATATCGATATGGGCCACGCCCGCGCCCTTTTGCCATTACCAGGTGCTAGCCAGGTAGCCTTGGCCCAAAAAATTGCCGCGCAAGGCCTATCGGTGCGCGAAGCGGAAAAAATGTCTGCAGCGTTGGCAATGGCTGGTGGTCAGATTGGGGATAAAAAGTCCAAAACTAATCCAGGCGCTAGTGCGCCGAGTCGCGACCCTGATATGCGTCGTCTTTCACAAGAAATCGCTGATTTAATAGGGTTAAACGTGGAATTTAAGTTCAAAGGTAAGGGTGGAGAAATTCGAATTGGCTTTAGCCAATTCGATGAGCTTGATTCCTTATTCAAAAAGTTGGGTATTGAGGCTGCTTAACTAGCTTTTGCTAGCCCGATGAGAAGGATTTTGTGAATAGAACTCAGCTAACCAATAAACACGAATGGGACGAAGTCGAGGGCGACTCCTATAAGACCCTTAGAAAGGAGGAAATGGACGCCTTGCGAAAAGTAAAGCCACGTAACTTTGCTTCCATGAATGCGTGGTGGATTGTTTTTAGTCAGGTTGCCATTACCCTAGCAATCGCCACTGCTTGCTATGTATTTTCGAGTCTAGCTGATAAAAGCGTTTATACTTATTCGGCTTTAGTAGGCGGTTTGATTGGATTTTTGCCATCCGCATTGTTTTTAATGCGAATAGAGGCGGCAAAGAAGAGCGTCAAATCCAGCCCCGGCGGCTTTTTGGCGGCAGTGGTTTCTGGTGAATTTATCAAAATCCTAGCAACTATCGTTTTGTTCATAGGCTTTGCCCTAAAGCAGCCTGATTTGAGATGGATCCCGTTGCTTGTTACTTATTTAGCTACGCTTAAGTGTTATTTGTTGGCGTGGTTCTGGAAGTAGCAGGAAGAATATAAACAAGGACAAGTAAGAGATGTCTAGTGAAGTTAAAGCAGCAGCAGAAGTAGGCCAACACGCGGCCACAGAAGCGCTTACACCCACCGCTTACATTGCAGAGCATTTGCAAAATCTCAACAATATTGGGGGGCCACAGGCATCCATTATTGACTTCAGCGTTATTCATTTCGACACCATCTTTTGGACCACCCTCATGGGCTTGGTTACGATATTCTTATTAGTGATTGCTGCTCGCAGAGCCTCACCTGGCGTGCCAGGGCGCTTTCAGTGTTTAGTTGAGATGCTGGTTGAAATGGTCGAGACCCAGTCAAAGGGAATTGTTCACGGCGACAGATCCTATATTGCGCCTCTTGCACTGTTTGTCTTTTGTTGGATCATTCTTTTAAATACGCTTGACCTAGTTCCAGTTGATTGGGTTGTGGGCGTAAATCACTTCATTGAAGGTTTTGGTGTGCACATTCCACACCACAAGATTGTTCCCACCACCGACTTGAATGCCACGCTCGGCATGTCTTTCTCGGTGCTGTTATTAGTCTTTTTCTATAGCTTCAAGGTAAAAGGTTTTGGCGGCTTTATGCACGAGCTTGTCTCAGCCCCCTTCGGCGCAAAGTGGTACTTAGCGCCATTCAATCTCATTTTGAACATTATTGAATACGTTGCTAAGGGCGTTTCCTTAGGAATGCGACTTTTTGGAAATATGTATGCAGGCGAATTGATCTTTTTGTTAATTGCCCTTTTAGGAAGTATGTGGACCTTTAATTTGGATTTGTACATGCTTGGCTTTGTGGGCAATGTGCTCGCCGGCTCTGCTTGGGCAATCTTCCATATATTAGTTATTTTGTTACAGGCATTTATTTTCATGATGTTGACTTTGGTCTATATAGGCCAAGCGCATAGTCATCATTAACCTTTTTTATTTTTAACCTCACTTTCAATACTTAGGAGTAGACATGCAAGCATTCTTAGCCAACATCCAAGGACTCACCGCTATCGGTATTGGCCTTATCATCGGCCTCGGCGCTTTAGGAGCCTGTTTGGGCATTGGCCTCATGGGTGGTAAGTTCATTGAGGGCGCTGCCCGTCAACCAGAACTCATCAACGAATTGCAAACCAAGATGTTCCTTTTGGCTGGCTTGATCGACGCTGCGTTTTTGATCGGCGTTGGTGTTGCAATGTTGTTTGCTTTCGCAAACCCACTGCTTGCAGTTATTAAGTAATTGTTTTGGCGTGGATGACCAACGGGTCATCCAACCGTTCTCAACAATACTGAAAGGAATATCGTGAATCTGAACGCGACCCTATTCGCGCAAATGATCGTCTTCTTTGTCTTATGGTGGGTGGTTGCACGTTTTGTGTGGCCTCCATTGGTAAAGGCATTGGACGAGCGTTCAACCAAAATTGCTGATGGTTTAGCTGCTGCTGAGCGCGGAAAAGAAGAGTTAGCGCTTGCAAATAATGCCGCTGAGCAAGAGCTTTCTAAAGCACGTCAAGAAGGTGTGCTGCGTGTGGCTGAAGCAGAAAAACGTGCACAAATGTCAGCCGATGAAATTCGTGCCAACGCACAAGCTGAGGCTGCTCGCATTCTTTCTCAAGCTAAAGAAGATGCAGACCAACAAGTAACGCGTGCACGCGAAGTGTTGCGTGCGGAAGTTGCTGTATTGGCTGTTAAAGGCGCCGAGCAAATTTTGCGCCGTGAGGTTGACGCTAAAGCGCACGGCGCATTGCTTGATCAATTGAAGGCAGAGCTCTGATATGGCTGAGTTAGCCACCATTGCCCGTCCTTATGCTGAAGCGCTTTTCCAAAGCGCTAAGCCTGCTGAACTTGCTTCCATGTTGGAGCAACTAAATGGGTTGGCGCAGCTTGCTGTGCTGCCTGAAGTTGCTAGTTTGTCTAACAACCCAAAAGTTTCTGCAGTAGATTTGACTAAGCTTTTGTCTGGCACGGTTAAGACAAAGTTAGATGGCAAAGTCTCAAGCTTTTTAAGTCTCGTGAATCAAAGCCATCGCTTGGCAGCCATCCCTGAAATTGCATCTCAATTTGAGGCGATGAAGAACAAAAGCGAAGGTGCAGCTGAAGTAATGATTACCAGCGCATTCCCTATAGAGGGATCTGCGCTAAATGATTTGTTGTCAAGCTTGAAGAAGCGCTTTGGGGGTAGAGATTTACGCCCAACTATTCAGATTGACCCAGCATTGATTGGCGGCGTTCGCATTCAAGTTGGCGACGAGGTGATGGATAGTTCTGTAAAGGCACGGTTAGCTCAAATGCAAGTAAGTCTTGGCGCATAAGTTATCCCTATTAAGAACATACGAAATAAGACCCAGGAGTAAGTAATGCAACTCAACCCTTCCGAGATCAGCGAGCTGATCAAAAGCCGAATTAGCGAAATGGGTGTTGACACCCAGTCTCGCAACGAAGGCACTGTTATTTCAGTGACCGACGGTATTTGCCGCGTTCATGGCTTGTCTGGCGTGATGCAGGGCGAAATGTTGGAATTCCCAAACAACACCATTGGTCTCGCCTTGAACCTTGAGCGTGATTCAGTTGGTGCAGTGGTGTTGGGTGAATACACCCACATTAAAGAAGGTGACCCAGTTAAATGTACTGGCCGCATTTTGGAGGTTCCAGTTGGCCCAGAGTTACTCGGTCGCGTTGTGAACGCGCTTGGTCAGCCGATTGATGGCAAGGGCCCAATCAATACCAAGTTAACTGACTTTATTGAAAAAGTTGCGCCTGGCGTTATCGCACGTCAATCTGTTAGCCAGCCCGTTCAAACTGGTTTGAAGGCGATCGATGCGATGGTTCCAATTGGCCGTGGCCAGCGTGAGTTGATCATTGGCGACCGCCAAACAGGCAAGACAGCTGTTGCGGTTGATGCGATTATTAACCAAAAAGGCAAAGGTGTTTATTGCGTTTACGTTGCGATTGGTCAAAAAGCTTCTACGATTGCAAACGTTGTTCGTAAGCTCACTGAATTGGGCGCGATGGAGTACACCGTGGTTGTTGCGGCCAGCGCTTCTGAGTCTGCAGCGATGCAGTACCTCTCTGCATACGCAGGTTGCACGATGGGTGAATACTTCCGCGATCGCGGCGAAGATGCTTTGATTGTTTACGATGACTTGACTAAGCAAGCGGTTGCTTATCGTCAAATCTCCCTGTTGCTCCGCCGCCCACCAGGTCGCGAAGCTTATCCTGGCGATGTTTTCTACCTCCACTCACGCTTACTCGAGCGCGCTGCTCGTGTGAATGCCGAGTATGTCGAGAAGTTCACCAATGGCGCAGTAAAAGGTAAGACGGGCTCTTTAACTGCATTGCCAATTATTGAAACTCAAGCTGGCGACGTTTCTGCATTCGTTCCAACGAACGTGATTTCGATTACTGACGGCCAGATCTTCTTGGAGACCGACTTATTCAATGCGGGTGTTCGCCCTGCGATTAACGCCGGTATTTCAGTTTCTCGTGTTGGTGGTGCTGCACAAACTAAAGTGGTTAAGAAATTGTCTGGCGGTATTCGTACCGACTTAGCACAGTATCGTGAATTGGCAGCGTTTGCACAGTTCGCCTCTGATCTTGACGAAGCAACACGTAAGCAGCTCGAGCGTGGTCGTCGCGTGACAGAATTGTGTAAGCAAGCCCAGTACAAGCCACTCCAAGTTTGGGAAATGGCTGCTTCACTCTACGCAGTGAACAACGGCTTCTTTGATGACATTGAAGTGAAGAACGTATTGCCATTCGAAAAAGGTTTGCAAGATCACTTGAAATCTAAATACGCTGACTTAGTTGGCCGTATTGAAGAAACCAAAGATCTCAGCAAGGATGACGATGCTGCTTTGCGTGCTGCAATTGAGGACTACAAGCGCTCAGCCTCTTTCTAAGAGGGCTCGCATAAATCATGGCAAGCACAAAAGAGATACGATCTAAGATCAAGAGCGTGCAAAACACGCGCAAGATCACGAAAGCAATGGAAATGGTCGCCGCATCCAAAATGCGTCGCGCCCAGGAGCGCATGCGCAATGCTCGCCCATATGCTGAAAAAATTCGTGAAATTGTTGCCAATCTTTCCAAGGCAAATCCTGAGTTCCGCCCTGCTTACATGGCGACTCGCGAAGTCAAGAGGGCTGGTACTATTTTGGTGACAACAGACAAAGGCCTGTGCGGCGGTTTAAATACCAACGTCTTGCGTTTGATTGCAAACCAAGTGCGCGATTTTCAGGAAAAAAATATTGAGATTGCCTACACCGCAATTGGTTCAAAAGGCTTGCAATTTTTGAATCGCTCAAAAGCAAAACTCATTTCTCAAACGATTCAAATCGGCGATACGCCACATTTGGATGTGTTGATTGGTGCAATTACTGCCCAATTAGAAGCGTTTGAGCGTGGCGAGATCGATGCTGTTTATTTGGCATACACCCGCTTTGTAAATGCAATGAAACAAGAGCCTGTTTTAGAGAAGCTTTTGCCTTTGGAGCCAGCGCAGCTGACGCCAGAAGATAAAGCAGGACCATCTTGGGATTACATCTACGAACCTGATGCTGAGTCTATTTTGAATGGCTTATTAAAGCGTTATGTTGAAGCAATGATTTATCAAGCCGTTGCCGAAAATATGGCTTCTGAGCAATCTGCCCGCATGGTCTCAATGAAGGCTGCGTCAGATAATGCGAAGAACGTGATCGGCGAACTGCAATTGGATTACAACAAAACACGACAAGCTGCTATTACCAAAGAGCTATCTGAAATTGTTGGCGGAGCGGCCGCTGTTTAAGCGGTCAGCATTTAGAAATACGAAAGAATTCAGGAATTAAAAGCGGAGAAATGCGATGAGTAACGGAAATATCGTGCAATGTATCGGTCCAGTGGTGGACATTCAGTTCCCACGCGACAAAATGCCAAGCATCTACGATGCGCTGACATTAGTTGAGAGCGGCGAAAAATCATTTGCTGAAAAAGGTTTGACCTTTGAAGTTCAGCAACAAATTGGTGATGGCGTAGTACGCGCAATTGCCATGGGTGCGAGCGATGGCTTGCGTCGTGGCATGGAAGTGAAATCTACCGGTAAGCCAATTTCTGTCCCAGTTGGCCCAGCAACTTTAGGCCGCATCATGGATGTTTTAGGGCGCCCAATTGATGATGCAGGTCCGATTGCGACTGAAGAGCGCCGTGCGATTCACCAGCCAGCACCAAAGTTTGATGAGCTCTCACCTTCGGTTGATTTGCTCGAAACTGGTATTAAGGTGATCGACCTAGTTTGCCCGTTTGCTAAGGGTGGTAAGGTTGGCCTATTCGGTGGTGCGGGTGTTGGTAAGACCGTGAATATGATGGAATTGATTAACAACATCGCTAAGCAACACTCAGGTTTATCAGTGTTCGCCGGTGTTGGTGAGCGTACTCGTGAAGGAAATGACTTCTACCACGAGATGAAAGAATCAAACGTTATCGACAAAGTGGCGATGGTGTTTGGTCAGATGAACGAACCTCCAGGCAATCGTTTACGCGTTGCGTTGACTGGTTTGACAATGGCCGAAGCATTCCGTGACGAAGGACGCGACATTTTGTTCTTCGTTGACAATATCTACCGTTATACATTGGCGGGTACTGAAGTTTCTGCCTTGCTCGGTCGTATGCCTTCTGCTGTGGGTTACCAACCTACATTGGCTGAAGAGATGGGTAAATTGCAAGAGCGAATTACCTCTACAAAGACTGGTTCCGTTACCTCTATTCAGGCCGTTTACGTTCCTGCGGATGACTTGACCGATCCGTCGCCAGCGACAACCTTCTTGCACTTAGACTCCACCGTTGTGTTGTCACGTGACATTGCTGCTTTGGGTATTTACCCAGCGGTTGATCCATTGGATTCAACTAGCCGTCAGCTTGACCCACAAGTAGTTGGTCAAGAGCACTATGAAGTTGCTCGTGACGTACAAATGACATTACAACGCTACAAAGAATTGCGCGACATTATTGCGATTTTGGGTATGGACGAATTGTCACCAGAAGATAAATTGGCTGTATCACGTGCTCGTAAGATTCAGCGCTTCTTGTCGCAGCCTTTCCACGTTGCTGAAGTATTTACTGGTTCACCAGGTAAATACGTGCCACTGAAAGAAACCATCCGCGGCTTCAAGATGATTTGCAGCGGTGAGTTAGATCATTTGCCAGAGCAAGCGTTCTACATGGTGGGTTCAATTGATGAAGCCATCGAGAAAGCTAAGAAGCTTTAATCGCTTTCGCCCAAGGAAATTATGTCAAATATATATGTCGACGTAGTGAGCGCAGACAGGTCCATTTTTAGTGGAGAGGCCAAGTTTGTTGCCCTTCCAGGCGAAGGTGGCGAGCTCGGCATCTTGCATGGCCACACCCCATTAATTACACGCATTCGTCCTGGTTCTGTGCGCATTGAAAAAGCAGATGGCGATGAAGAGTTTGTGTTTGTTGCTGGTGGTTATTTAGAGGTTCAGCCAGATCGCGTCACTGTATTAGCTGACACCGCTATTCGTGGGCATGATCTTGATGAAGCAAAAGCGCTAGAGGCAAAGAGACGCGCAGAAGAGGCGATGCAAAACCGTGGCACCGACTTTGATGTGGCTTTGGTCCAATCTGAATTTGCTATGGCGGCTGCACAATTGGCTGCAATTGCACGTTTTCGTCGCAAAAAATAACCTCCGACCATCCCAATGCTCTCAAATGATCGGTTTTTAAAAGCTTGCCTGGGCGAAGCTATTGATCAAACGCCGCTTTGGCTCATGCGCCAAGCGGGCCGCTACCTTCCTGAATACAACGCTACACGCGCCAAGGCCGGAAGTTTTCTTGGGCTAGCTAAAAATCCTGCTTATGCAACTGAAGTGACTCTTCAGCCTTTGGATCGCTATCCATTAGATGCGGCGATTCTGTTCTCTGACATTTTGACCGTTCCTGATGCAATGGGGCTGGGTCTTAAATTTACCGTAGGTGAGGGGCCGAGTTTTGATCACCCTCTTCGTACTGAAGAGGCGGTAAAAAAACTGCGTGTCGCCGACATGAGTCAGTTGCAATATGTATTTGATGCGGTGTCTGGAATTCGTAAAGCCTTGATACAAGATGGCAAACAACTCGTGCCCTTGATTGGTTTCTCTGGAAGTCCATGGACATTGGCTTGCTACATGATTGATGGCTCTAGTTCAGAAGATTTTCGTCACGCTAAAACAATGATGTTTAGTCGTCCTGATTTGTTGCAGCATATTCTCGACATCAATGCCCAATCAGTTGCCGCGTACTTAACTGAGCAATTAAAAGCTGGCGCACAAGCGCTGATGATTTTTGATACTTGGGGCGGCATGCTGCCAGACGGCTGGTACCAAAGAATGTCTTTGGCATCGATGCAAAAAGTGATTGCTCTATTGCCGCGTGAACATGAGGGCAGAAAAGTCCCCGTGATTATGTTTACTAAAGGTGGCGGGATTTGGTTGAATGACATGGCACAGGTTGGCGCCGATGTTATTGCAATGGACTGGACCATGTCACTCAGTCGTGCTCGCAAACAGTTGCTCGCATTGAATAAGCCTTTGGCATTGCAAGGCAATCTAGACCCTCTAATCCTCTTTTCTGAAGCCAAGCAGATAGCTGAGCAGGCAAATCTACTGCTGGAGGATTTGGCGAGCGCTCCAGCCCTTAAACCAGGATTGCACCCTCTTGATGGACACATCTTCAATTTGGGTCACGGAATCTCGCAATTTACCCCGCCTGAAAGCGTGACTGCATTGGCAGAAACAGTTATTCAGCGTTCAAGGGCTCTTAGATCGAGGTAATAATCCTGAGTAGCCGCTAACTTAGGATTAAAATTTTGATGAAAGTTATGCACAGATCAGTGCAAAACTCAAAATTCATGAAGATTCAGAATAAAGATAAACTTTAACCTCATAAATTGTTTGTAATCTATTGATTTATATAGATTTTAATAAAAAAGCTTGAAAACAGTGCACGGCTAGCAAGCTGGAAAATTGGCTGGTAAATCAAAATCACTGGATGATATCCACAGACTTATCCACAGGAAAAAGAAAGACCCAATTAAAAAATGGCCCCACTAATTGTGGTTCAGGTTGTTGTTGACAGGCCCTTGGCCCAGGGCTTTGATTACTTGTGGGATTCTAAAGCGCTTGGCGGTACCCCAGAGATAGGACAGCTTGTTGAGGTGCCTTTTGGGCGCTCCAGCCTGGTGGGGGTGGTTATAAAAGTTAGCGCTCACTCTGATTTTGAGATACAAAAGCTAAAGTCAATAAATAGCCTTGCCCCCCTTCCCCCGCTAGATCCAGCAGCCCTAAGGCTGATTAACTTTGCAAGCCAGTATTACATTCATGCGCTTGGCGAAACGATCATTCCAGCGATTCCACAAATGTGGAAAAAGCCAGATAGCTGGGAAAAAATCATCCAAAAATTGATCGCTGCAGAAGAGAAGAAAAAGAAAAAAGTTCAGCTAGAGCAAGGCGAAGGATTCATTGAGGAAGCAGACCTTAATACAGAACAAAAGCAGGCCCTAGAGAAATTACGCAGCCGTAATGCAAAAGAATTTAGAGCCATACTTTTGCAAGGCCAGACTGGCAGCGGAAAAACGGCAGTTTTTTTGAATTGGTTAAGCGCAGCCTTGGATGACGCTAGTGCACAAGTATTGCTCCTTGTCCCCGAAATTAATTTGACACCGCAGTTGGAGAGAAGAGTGCGCGCCTATTTTCCAGAAAAGAAAATGGTGGTGCTACACAGCGGGGTAACAGAAAAAGAAAGAGGCATAGCCTGGCACGAAGCAATGACTGGTAAGGCGCAAATTATTTTGGGTACGAGATTAGCTGCATTAACCCCGCTACCAAACCTGCGTGCAATCGTGGTGGATGAGGAGCACGACCCATCCTATAAACAACAAGACGGTATTCGGTATTCGGCACGGGATCTTGCGATTTGGCGAGCACATGATGTGAAAGTGCCGATTCTGCTTTCTTCAGCTACGCCATCTTTAGAAACCTGGTTAGCTGCTAAAGCTGGACGCTATGAGCACATCCGGCTTGATCAGAGGGCTCAGGGCGCCAGCTTACCAAGGGTTCATCTCCTCAATACGCGTGACCCTCAGAATCAATATAGCCCCGGTGATGTCAGAAAATCTAAGGATAAAAGTCTGATCACCAAGACATTAGCCAATGCTATCAGTAAAAATTTAGAAGAAAAAAAACAAAGCCTCATCTTAATTAATCGCAGGGGGTATGCTCCAGTACTAAGTTGTAGCGCTTGTACGTGGCTTTCTAAATGTCAGCAATGCAGCTCGTATATGGTCATGCATAAAGCGGGCGCATTGACTAAAAAATCTATCTTGAGCTGTCATCATTGTGGATTGGCGAAGCCTATTCCAAGCCATTGCCCCGATTGCGGAAATGCAGATCTCAAAACCCTCGGACAGGGTACACAAAAGATTGAAGACGCCATTGAGGAGATGTGGTCAGGGGCCAGAGTCTTACGGGTCGATACGGACTCCAGCAGAAACAGCAAAGGCGCAGAGGATCTGTTCCAAGAAATTCATCAGGGCAAGGTAGATATTGTGGTTGGTACGCAAATGATTGCCAAAGGACATGACTATCAAAATATCGGACTCGTAGCTGTATTAGACGCAGATGCGAGATTATTTTCTCAAGACTTTAGGGCCGCAGAAAGACTCTTTGCACAATTGGTGCAGGTGGCTGGTCGTGCAGGGCGCTCTGGAAAAGATGGCCAAGACGGCGGAGATATTTATATTGAAACTCAATACCCCGAGTCGGCAGTATTCCAATATTTGCTACGACACGATGTAGATGGGTTTTTATCTCATATTGCTAGTGAGAGACAGGAGGCTGGTTTACCGCCTTTTTCATATCAAGCTTTAGTACATGCTGAGGCGAAAAGTTTGGATAAAGCCATTCAACTTTTAGGCACCCTAAAGGCGCAACTAAAGTCTCAGGGCCTTATATCTGAGGGCCTGCGAGTCTATGATCCTGTTCCAAAAGCAGTCATGCGAGTGGCAGGCACTGAGCGCGCCCAGCTCCTGATTGAATCTGATAGTCGCAAACAGTTGCAGGAAGTTTTGGAGGCAGTGGATCGAGGGTTACGTGAAAACTCTCAGGGACGTATTAGTAAAACAGCGCGTGTTCGCTGGTTGATTGAGCGAGACCCCATCACAATCTGATTTTAGGATTAAGCGCCAGCAGTAGCGTTATATTTTTCCAAACTCATTAATTGATTAAGATCCGAAGCGAGAGTGCTGTCTGAGCTTGGTTTGATTTTGAATAACCAAACACCGTAAGGATTTTCATTAACTACTTCAGGAGACGCATCAAGCTCTTCGTTGAGGGCAACAATTTCCCCGCTTATTGGCGCATGAATATCGCTCGCTGCTTTTACTGATTCAATCGCCGCAATCGCCTCGCCTTGCTTTACTTGTTGACCAAGCTTAGGCGCTTGAAAGAACATCACATCACCTAAAGCCTCTTGAGCATGATTGCTAATGCCAACCCACACTAAGCCATCGCTTTCAAGATCGGCCCACTCATGAGTCAGGGCAAATTGGAATGTATCTCGGGTATTCATTGTCAGCGTTTCATTTGGGATTGAATGTCAATCCCCAGGTGAGTGATGGCCTTGGCCAGTACTACGTATTAAGTTTTAGCTGAACCGGTACGATGTGTACGGTTGTATAGGCAGCTGGCGCAAATCCAGCGTTGTTTGCGATTACTCGTCGGAATCCAAGTGCCACCCTCAAGGCGCTTTTCACGACTACAAGAAGAGCAAAACTTAAGGCTCTGAGAGGTATCTTGGGTAGCGGCTGGAGTTGAAGTAGTCATGAGCAATCCGGGGTATGGCAATCTTTAAACAGGGAGTCTATTTTACCCGTTTTGTCCCACTGGGGCTGGGCTTAAGACGACCCTCACTGAATCAGCCGTTTTATTGCCATCAAAGTCGAGCCAAGCCTTGTTCTCAAAGTCATAGAGCTTGCACTTGCGGGCAGTATCGAAATACCAGTCCCAAGAGAACTTTTGCACAAAAATACGCTCTGGAAGGATGGTTTCCAGGGTATTTTGAGCTTCTTGGAGGCGATAAAGGGGTACGCTCATATCCACATGATGGGCTGTGTGCTCCATGATGTGGTGCATCAAAGAGCCCCAAATCCAGTTAAATGTCAGGTGAACCGTAGTCGAAACAAACGGCTGGGCACGTAGCCACTCAGACTTTTTGTCATACCAAGAGACGGATGGATGTGTATGGTGAACGTAGACTACAAAACCAATCATGCCGTTCCAGAACAAGAAAGGAATTGCAAAACCAGTAATAAGGCCAAGCCAGATGGACTGACCAGTAGCAATTGCACCAGCAATTAAGCAAGCAAGCCAAACAATAGCAAAGCCCGTAACAAGCAAATTATCTTTTAAGAAAATGGGGCGATCGCCTGGCTTATTTTTAGCATTTGGAAAGTACTCGCGTCTCCACCAAATCTCAATGAGGTAGTAGAAAACCGGACCCCAGCCGCTACGGTAAAGATGCTCTAGACCCTTGCGCCATGGGGGTAACGCGTCATATTCAGATTTCGATAGAGGCGCCCAAACAAAGTCAAAACCTTTTAAATTTGTTTGGCCATGGTGCACTACGTTGTGCCCAACATCCCACAAACTATACGGTGTGAGTGACGGTAAGAATGCGATGCGGCCCAATACTTTGTTGAGTTCACGATTGGGTGTGAAGCTTTGATGGCAAGCATCGTGACCCAAAATAAAGATGCGACCAGTGACAAATCCAGCAACGACACCGAATATAAGCTTTAGGAAAATATTTTCAACAAAGATGGTGCCGGCAATGCAGCCAAGCCATAGGGCGGCATCAATCATGAGGAGCATGATGGCGCGGCCTATCTCACCTTGCGCCATTGGGATTAGCCAGCTCCGAATAATTTTGCGGTGTGGCAATGGAGCCTCTGGGGGCAGAGGATTGGCTAGGGACGGCTCTGAAAGGGCTGAATTTAGATGTGTAGACACGATAAGAATCAATAAGTTAGACCTAAATGATAGTGGCTTTTGAAATACTACGCACAATGTAGGGCAAAACCCCCTTGTTTTGGCGCGCCCGGCAGGAATCGAACCTGCGACCCTTGGCTTCGGAGGCCAATACTCTATCCACTGAGCTACGGGCGCGAGCGAAAATGCATGCCCCCTATTGTAAGTGCCTTATAGCCCTCTCACTAGTTATAATCATCGCCAAACAACCCTTAAACCCGTTAAATAATAAATTCCTATGAGCAACGAGCACGGAAATCTGATTAAGTCCCCAAAACAACTCATCATCATGGTGTTTGCAAGCTTTTTTGTACCCCTGATCGTTATTTTGTTGCTAATGGTGTTTGTAAACAATGGCAAACGTGGCGAGCCTTCTGCTACCACTGACCAATTGATTAAACCAGTGGCCCAGTTAAATATTCAGGATGCTACTGCTCCGGCATCTAAATAAAATTTAGCGCATTCCAAAAAGTTGGCTAAATACCAACATTTTATTTCTGCTTACTCGCATCTTTCGCATCTAAGGCAACTTGATAGGCTTCTTTTTTTGTAATGCCTAAGGCTTGCGATAAAACAGCGGCAATTTCTTTGCTACCCAGATAAGGGCTAAGAGTATTTGCCCACATCAAGAGAGATGCATGCTCCGGAGCCTCACCAGAACTGGCTTGGCGCCCTGCAACCAGAATAATAAATTCACCCTTTAAGCTCTCCGCATTTTCTAACCATGATGTGATTTCACCTGCCTGAATTGAAACAAGCTGTTCAAACTTTTTAGTGAGTTCACGGCAAATCAACACTTGACGCTCTGACTCCAAGGCATTTGCAAGAGCAAGTAGAGTTTCACGAATGTGATGCGGAGATTCAAAAAAGATACTGGTTTTTATGCTGCTACAAATATCCTGTAGCACTGCATTTCGCTCTTTAGTTTTGTTAGGCCAAAAGCCTAAAAATTGAAAGCGCCCTTCTGAATTCAGCATGACGGAGCCCGATGCTGAAATTGCGCAAGACACTGAGCTAGGGCCAGGGATGGGGATCACTCGAAACCCTGCTTTCTGAACCTCGTGAACCAATCTGGCGCCAGGGTCAGAGACTCCCGGGGTACCCGCATCAGAAATGTATGCCCAGCGCTCGTTATTTGCGAGACTCTGAATCACTGTTTGCGCCCCCCCCACTTCATTGTGTTCGTGTAGCGCCAGACATTTTTTATGAATACCAAATTGCTGTAACAGGGTCGCACTATGTCTAGTGTCTTCGCAGGCAATGCCATCTACCGCGTTCAACACATGAAGCGCGCGCAAAGTGATGTCTCCCATATTGCCGATGGGTGTGGCAAGCATATAGAGAGCTCCAGCAGGTAAATCCTGTTGCTTTAAAAAATCAAATGAGCCTATTTCCATGGGGGCATCTTCTGCGTAAGATTGGTCATAAGTAAGAGGATACGTTGCTTTAGAAATTACCCTCAGTTTGGCGCATAATATTGACATGGATAAAGACACAATTGAGCATTTGCGCAAGCGCGCATCACAGCATTTTTTAGACAGCATTGCGGTAAAGCAAGAGGCTGAAAAAGTCCTTCCAGAATCTGTTGCTCGCGGAGTGTTGGCCATGGTTGACTGTTTCAAATCTGGCGGCAAGATCATGGCTTGCGGTAACGGCGGCTCTGCAGCGGATGCTCAGCACTTTGCTGCAGAACTCATTGGGCGTTTTGAGCGAGAGCGTGAAGAGCTGGCAGCGATTGCATTAACTACAGACTCATCCATTCTGACTGCAGTTGGAAATGATTACAGCTATGACGATATCTTTAGTAAACAAGTTCGTGGTCTTGGCAAGAAAGGCGACATCCTTTTGGGCATTTCAACATCAGGCAACTCTAAGAACGTAGTCAAAGCAATAGAGGCAGCCAAGAAGATGGGCATCAAAATTATTGCCTTCACTGGTAATGGCGGCGGCAAAATTGCTACCTTGCTAGACAAAGACGATGTCCATCTTTGCGTCCCTTCTGCGCGTACTGCACGTATTCAAGAAACACATTTAGTGTTGTTGCACGGATTATGTGATGGCGTTGATCATGTTTTATACGACTAAAGCTTTTGGATCAATTCATTTTAGAAAATAGATAAATGCAAATCTCTTCTTTCCCTAAGCTTGTTATTGCGGTAATGACGGTATCGCAACTTTCGTCTTGTGCAGTTGTTGCCGTTGGAGGCGTTGCCGCAACTGCAACGATCTTAGTCGACCGACGTAGTCCAGGCGTGCAAGCAATTGACAAAGGAATCGATTGGGAGGCGAGTGGTGCACTCAGCAAAAAGTTTGGAGACAATGCGCACATTAATATCACCTCATTCAATCAGAAGGTGCTATTGACTGGCGAAGTAAAAGATGTCGGCATCAAAAGCGAGGCGGCCTCATATGTGAAGGCTATGAAGAATGCGCGCACTGTGTTTAATGAATTGCTTGTTGGCCCAAATAGCAGTTACTCATCACGCGCTAACGATTCGTACCTAGAATCTAAGATCAAAACACAAATGATCTTTACGGAGAAGCTACCATCAAACTCAATGGCGATTGTTGCTGAAGGTAGTAGCGTTTACTTGATGGGAATCTTGACACAAGGCGAAGCTGAGTTAGCAAAGAAAATTACTAGCAATACAAACGGTGTGAAGGATGTTTATGTTTATTTCGACATCATTTCTGATGCCGAGAAAACCCGCTTAGAAAAAGAGGGAAAGGCAGTGCAACCACAATCTGATAGCACACCAAAATAGTAGTAATTTTTTGTAAAAAGATGTTGATGTGTCCGCCACCAAAATTTATAAGAATATTTTTTTCACTTGGACTGCTGGCGCTGCTTTTTCAATATACACAAGCGAGCAGTGAAGACCAAAGGGCATTTGCAATTGCAAAACAAAATGCATGTCTGGGTTGTCATGCAATTAACAAAAAAATTGTCGGACCTAGCTTTGAATCAGTGGCGCAAAAATATCATGCCGACTCAAATGCGCATGCATTCTTGAAAAATAAAATTGCTAAAGGTGGGGCTGGCTCATGGGGCGTTGTACCCATGCCTTCTAATGCAAAATTGAGTGACGCAGATTTATCGCTCTTAACAGGCTGGATATTGCGTGGTGCGCCAAATAAAAATTAAAACTGAAAATTAAGACGCTAGCTTTGGCCTGCAAAAGAACCACCACCAAGCTTGATTAGATCTCTTCAAGTTTTGTTTCAGTGCGTAATCCATGTCGGCCCAATGTTCATTAGCGGCCTCTTCAACAATCGTTGAGGGATTTGCTGGTGGTAATTTTAGGTAAGCATCCGCATCTCCCTGGGCATATTCAATGCTCATGCCAGCTTTTTGCGCTAAATGCATCATTGCCTTATTACTTGTTAAGCAATGAACATATAAAGTTTCAATGCGAGTATTGCGCGAATGAACGGCAGAGCGCTGTAATAGAGCAGCACCAAAGCCTTGCGAGCGCCCGGCCGGTAAGACTGAAACACCAAATTCAGCGGCTCGCGCCTCCCCCTCGAGTTCTGGTAAATACGCCAAGTGGGCCATCCCAATGAGCATTAAGTTCAAATCAAAGATGCCAAAAAGCGCATCTTTGTTGAAATCTAGGCTTCCAACATAGCGTTGAATTATTGCGTCGGAAGTTTGAGTGCCAAAGCGTAGGCGGCGATCCCCATCATTTAGCTGCAATAAATGCTGAAGTATCTTTTCAACGTGCCCAGCATGTAGCTCTCGTATGGGAATTACTTTCCTTGACGAATAAGGCTCGCTGGGTAAGTGTTTACTAGCTAATTTATTGTGCATAGCAATATATTAGCAGGCTTATATTAAAATTAAAGGGTTTTCCCTAATAAATTAAGCAAAGCGCAAAAAAAGTACCAAAAATGCAGTTTTCTTTCAGATCCTATGATTTGATTGAATTTATTTTTAAAGTAGGAATATTCTTCGCCTTTTTAGGTAAAAGACTGCAAAA
>Ga0209085_1000543_pt1 | contig 27329 bp, 19 predicted proteins | sample C_131016_EF_Meta_FD_187310 | JGI IMG/M metagenome (GOLD analysis project Ga0209085, IMG submission 187310) | Freshwater microbial communities from Lake Croche, Canada to study carbon cycling - C_131016_EF_MetaG (SPAdes) (version 2) | ecosystem: Environmental > Aquatic > Freshwater > Lake...
AGGAAGGAGAAATAGTAGAAAGCATTCTAGAAGAAGCAATATATCCATTGTTAGATAAAGCTGAAAGTGATAAACGGAGCGAGTCGGTTGAGCTAAAAATTCATCAATTATAGTAATGAATATGTCATAATAGAAAATAATTTAAACCACTTCTGGTCTTGGCCAAATGAAACCCTCTCTTTTAACTCAACTTGGCTGTTTAGGTTCCCTAGCTGTTGCGCTCTCTTTAGGTAGTGCAGCACAAGCAGAAAATATCCCAAATAGCATCCAAATTTTCCCTGAACAATCTAGTCAACCCACTACTTTGACTTCTAAACAAAATAATCCAGAGCAGCAGGCTATTATTTCCAATAACGACAGCATAGCGTAAAAAGCGATTGCTATTTACGGCTGTGACTGCCCAGGTTGCCAAAATAGAGTCTTACAATTAGTGCAGCAGAAACTGTAATTTTTTTAGTATATATTAATTGTACTTGTTTCAGATAACAGGTACTATTTTTTTCTGAAGACGAAGACTATTGAGTTCCCCTAAAATAGCTGCTGCCCCATTAATAAGAACAGTAATAACTGGATCTAGTCCTAAGATAACTCCCATTCCTACTGCTGCTAAGTTTAAAGAAGTGGTGATAGTCATACTTTGGTAGATAGTGGCTAAGGTTTCATCTGCTAAATTAAGGCTATCTATTAAAGCTCTAAGATCATAGCGATGGAGAATCACATCGGCTTCTTCGGCATTTCTAGAAATAACAATATCAGATTTAGTTGCCTTAAATTGGTTATCTTCAACCCAGGCTACCTTATGACCTTGTTCTTGTAATGCTTGAATAATTTGGTCTATTTCCTGACTATCAGAAACTATATGCCAATTATTATCAGGGATAGCTAACTTCTCAGACCAAGGTGTGGCTAGCTCGTTTAAGCTTACTATATGTAAGTCTCCTGAGACGAAATCACCCGGCAGTAATTGAGAACCATCTCCCGCCTGTAAACTATCTAAAGAGAGGAGCAAGGTATCGACTTGGGCTAACTTTTCTAATGTTTTGCCATTGCGAATATAGATACCTGACTCGGCTGCTGCTGTCAAAGAAGATACAATAGCTAGGGGTGTTATTCCTCGCAGGGAAAGCCCTAAATTTAAAGGTAGCCAAGCACTAGCACGTCCTAGGTCGTTAGTAAGAAGTACTGTTAGTCCAGCCAATGCCAGAGTCGGCAAAATTACGCTTTTAGCAAGTGGTTTAACCTGTTGCAGCAGTTCTGTCTCTTCTATTGATTTTAGCCATTCCTGCCTTGATGAGAATTGAATTTCCGGCTCTTCTTGCTCATATAATCTGTAGAGTTCGTTCTCTATCTGTTGGATTTGTGTTTGGCGGAGACTTTCGCCTATTTGTGAGAGATTAAGTGCTAAAGCTCCTGCTATTCCATTACCCATTATTAACTGGGAACTTAACCAGATGGCATCTAGGCTATCAAAAGTAATTAAGCCATCTTGACTCTTACCTAACCTGTGCCAGAGAGGAGCCGCCGCTACAACTATTAAACCTCCTACTAAAACAAATGGTAGTTCAAAAGGGGCAGCCACTAGGGCTGTAACCATTGCTAACATTGATAAGCCGAAGTTTTGTTCTTTAAAGGGCAAAATCTCTACTACTTTTTTTGGCTGCGCTGCTGAAAGAATAATAGTTTCTAAGTAATCCAAAATAACTGCTTCAGTAGAGCTTTCCTCATTGTAAGAAACTACTAGAGATGCTGCAGCAGGATTAAGACGATATTCAGTGATTATTTTGGATTTTAGAATTAACTGTTCTAAGTTAAAAGCATAATCTTCATCCCCTGCTAAACGAGGAATTTTTAGACGTAAACGACCTTTAATTTTATGAACAATGCTATATTCTTCTAAATGTTTTTTAACAGTTTGTTGTTGAATATTTGTTGGGTTAAGATCAGTTAAAACTGCTTGCATTTTTTTATGTATTGTCTAATTAATAAAATACTGCAATCGATTAAACAAAAAAATGTTAATCGAAAGCAGGTTAGAACTTAATAATACTTTTGTATATATTTATTCGGAAATACTAACTTGGGTAGGTTCAGGCGCTACTTTGGAATTTTTGGAGGCATTATGTTCTGCTTGAGCTTCTGCTACTAAATCATTCCATGTTTCACTAGCTTCGGCAACATTACTTTTTACTACATCGGTGGTATCTATAACCCATTTAATGCCATTTTTCGTAAGATCTCGGCCGGCATCAAGGATTGGTTTAGCTGCTTCAGTCTTCCCTAATAAACTTACTCCAGTGCCAATAGCCAAAGCTGCAGCACCTAAACTAAATGCGACTACCGGTTCTATCCCTAAGAAGAGTGCTTCAAAATCCATACTAACCTCGTTGTAATTTATTCTACTTTTCGTTGAGAATTGAATATATAATCGAAAGACTCAATTCAGATTGAATTATAACAGGTTTTCTTTGAATTGACTATTTGAGATTTTTTTGTGCTTTGGCGAACCACAAATCATCACTTAATTGACTACCAATTGCTCCACCAATAATACGTCCGAACATTAATCCAGGCACTCCTAAAGTTGCACTACCTATGATCCCGCCAAATACTCCTCCTATGGTTTCAGCTATTATTTCACTCCCGCCTCTTTCTAGAGTGTTTTGTAGCTGTGACTGGAGATCTATTTCTTCTTTTGGATTAATTTCTTCCTGCTTTTCATCTCTTACTAGGTCTCTTCCGAGTTGACCACCTACCATTTGTCCCACAATACTTCCAATGCCCCCTCCTGTAATCAGTCCTAGTGGTCCTAATAAGAGTCCTCCAGTAATTCCACCCATCCCAATGCCTACAATCTTACCAACAGAAGAGCCAATCATGCGTCCACCGACTTCCTGTAATTTGTTTTCCAATGGGAAAGCGTTGACGCTTGGCAGTGGTGTTTTAGCCGTCATTGGGGTTACTTGCTGAATTAATCTCAGAAGGCTTTGCTGAAAGTTTTCTGGCGCAATCTTTTGACTCTGATAGTAAACAGTAACTGAGTTAGTTGTTGGGTTTAATTGCACCTCGGTTACCCATGCTAAAGAAGCTATTGCTGTTTCTAGGCGTTGCTGCAGGGCGGGATAATCTGGCAACCAAAGAATACGTACTCTTATTCGTCCTAAAATAGAGTGAATTACTTCTGCTACCGAAGTTTCCAGAGGTTGCTCTTGATAGTCTTTAACTTGTTCAATGGTAATCACGAGATCTTAGTAGGTCTTTAGTGGAAGGTAATGAGTAGGTCAAGTTTAATTGTAACAGATTCACTAAATTTTAACGGGACGAGCATGAAATCTCCTCAAGTCTTCCAAAATAGCTTTAAACCTGTGCAGAAACTAGTCCAAAGAGCCACAATTAAAGTATAGAGCAAACCTTTTAGTAAGCCTAAAGTACTATTATTTCCAGTCCATTCGGCAATAGGTGCTTCCCAGTTATTTAAAGCAATAATAGGCCATAATAAATTTCCGAAACTGACATAAGCTAGCATGGGATTCTGCCCATTATCAATGAAAATAGCTAGATAGGAACCTGACTTGAGTAGATCAATAATAATCAGAAAAATAATTAACATAAAAATAGACGTAGCTGTCGTCACAAAATAATAACTAAAAGTAGCTGAATCCTTTTTAATGCCGCCTTGATATGGTTCAAAAGCCAACCCTATTACTAAAGCATAGATAGCCCAACCATAAAGACGAGATATTAATATCTCTGTTGAACTTTTCGGAGATTTAACGAGAAAATAACCGAGGAGTCCTAAAACTCCTAACATGACTATCATCCAATCCATTTGACGGGTATATAGACCATAGACAACAGTAAAAATTAATAGGAATAAAACCGTAATTAATATTAACAGTTCTAGCCGATTCCACTTATTAATAGGGCTAGTGGGACTACTTTTTAACCATTGCAGAAGCCAATCTCCTACAACTGTCCCTGGTAAAGTAATGAAGAGATATTTGAGATAGTTAAAACTAAACAGCCAAGAAAAGGGTAAATTTCGCAAAAACTCTGTATTCCAACCATGCTCATTAAAAGAAATAATTAAGGGAAAGAGAGGGATTAAAAGACTCAAACGAATTAGAGGTTTCTTGGAAGTAAAAAGCCAGATTAAAGAGGTAAAAAGGACAAGATTAGCTAAGACTAAGAGAATAATATCACTACGGAAGAGAGAAAAAGTAGGATAGTTAAAATTTCGGATATATTTCAGTCTACTTAAAAAAAGAATACCTCCAGTCCAGCCCAAAAAAGTTACTAAATACTGTAAGCTTTTAGAGAAATATTTAGGTAATTGTACATACATTAAAAAGAGGAAAAAATAGCCCAAAAGAGCTAATCTCCAGGTATATGGTCCTGGTTCGGGGTTAATTACTAGAGGTCGAAAATGCTCTGTAATAATAGCAAAAGAAAACAGTAAAAAGCTCCTTTTACATATTTCCCAAATAATCTTAATTAAACTCTGTCCCTTATCTAGACGACGAGATAAAGCCAGCGGAATAGCCGCACCTAAAGCAAAAAGAAAGCAGGGAAAAACCAGATCAACCCAAGTAATGCCAGCTAAATTAGGATTAAATTGATAAGTAGGTGGTGGAACTTGGGCATGATACATCCAAGCAGGTAGAGGATTCTTAAAGGGAATGGTTCCTGAGAAAATCATACCTAAGATAGCCACACCTCTAAGAGCATCTAAAGCCTGAGCACGTCCTATTTTTACCTGTTCTCCTGCGCTACTCACTAAAACCAGTTACCTCCTGCCTTGGCAATCAGTGTATGGAGTGAGGTTTGGCGGTTGACTGTAAAACGAGAGAGAAGATATTTATCATTTTGTAGGGGACGCAGCGCACGACTATTATAGACATAACTGGATTTATAGTATTTAGCCGTTAATTTGTCTACATTTTTGTTTCTGGCACCAAAAGGATAGGCAAAATGATTAGCTACCTCTCCTTTAGTATCTAGACCTTGGACACAGGCTTTGAGTTCTTTTTGGGCGCGGCTTAGTTCACTTTCGGCTTTGGTTAAACTAATTTTTGTCAAGTCCTCATGGTTCTCTCCATGTGACTGGAGGTCATAATATCCTTGAGTAAAACCTTCTCTGAGATTTTCACAGGTAGCATGGGTGTCCTTGGTTCCTACTTTCCCCATAAAGCCGGGGTTGATAAAAAGGACTACTTTTACTTTCTTGTGATATTTCTTTTCCAGTTCTGGTAAAATTTCCATCAAATGATCGTGGGCATTTTTATAACCATCATCAAAACTCAGGAGAATAGGTCTCTCTTTAATGTGTTCTGGGGGAATTACCTTACGATGCTCCTTAAGAAAATAATCATATAGTTCTTGTGTGGTTAAAAACCAATATTTTTTCTGGATTAAATCTTCTAGAAATACTTTAAGCTGCTGTTTGGGATAGTCAAAATTTCTGACATTGCTAGTTGTAGCCTTGGCATCAAAAATTCCATGAAAGCCAAAAACTGGTATTTCTACTGTAAATGTTTTAAAGATGAACAGAGCCACTAATAGACCCAGAAGAAAATCTAAGGATAGTTTAAAGTAGGGTGAATTAGTAAGCTTATAATTTAACATTTATTTTTTAGCTGAATAGTTTTTACTGGTTATATTTAAACGCGCTAATAGTTTCTCAAGAGGGGTTTTTCTTCTTTCGTTTGTTTTGGCATTAACTTGATAGACCATACTACTAGTAATATCTAAGGCAGTCAACCAACCACTCCGAGGATGATAGGCTCCTGTTTCAATCCCTAACCAACCTGAACCTGCTACAAGAAGTCCAGGTTCAACCTTGGGGAAGGTAAAGGTAATAGTATGTCCAGTGATAATTAATTTATCGCTGAAGTAGGGTTGAGACATCCTGTGAAAAGGCTCGCGTATCCAACAACATTCTTCTCTAGTTTGTTTTTCTAGAGATAAAAGGGGATCAAAACCAGCATGAACTAAGCAAACATCTCCTAAATCTAAATAGAGAGGAAGATTATTCATCCAGTCTATGTGATGTTGAGGAATATTGTGTTTATAACTCAGTAGAGTCGTATAACCTCCAGCATATACCCAGCCTTGTAGAAGATTCGAGATAATTTCTCCTGTCCCTACTGCTTCAATCAACATCTGTTCATGGTTTCCCAGTAAGCAGGAATAATTATTATCAATTACTAACTGTACGACTTGAGCACTGTCAGGTCCTCTATCTATGAGATCTCCCAAAAAATATACTTCATCCAACTGGTTAGGACTGATAAAGTCCAATAAGTTCAAAAGAGCTTCGTAGTAGCCGTGTACATCCCCTATGACAAATTTTCGTTTAAACATTAGCTAATATTGTTTCAAAGTAAATTAGTTCTAAATGCCGTGACTCTTCCCAATCACCCAATGACGACGGAAAAAGCGACTCAAGGCTGATTCTTCTAAAGGTAGATAGATAGGTCTACCATGTGGACAGGTACGAGGGTGGCGAGTCTTTTTCCACTGGTCTAAAAGTGATTGCATTTGTTCAAGATTTAATATAGTTCCATTCCGGATGGCGCTCCGACAGGCTACTGCTACTTGTGCAACTTCTAAATCACCCCCTAAACTTAATTCTAATAAAGATTGTTGATAGTCTTCTCTTTCTCGGAGGATTTTGGGTATTGTCCGAATAGCCCAAATATTTTCGCCAAAGGGTTCTACTGTCAATCCTATGTGCTGTAATTGTTCAACTTGTGCAATAGTAAGTTCTTTTAAAATTATAGGCTCTTCTAAATCTTCTAGTTGCCAATGCTTTTTGAGCTGTTCATAAATTACTCTTTCATGGGCAATATGTTGTTCTACTAACCAGATCCCACTCGAATGCTCGGCTACAATATAGGTCTTATGAACTTGGGCAAGGGCTCTAAGTTCTAAGAGGTCTAAAGTGGCTTCTGTGGGGGCAACTACTTGATAATTAGCTGGTTTTTCGGCTGCTTTAATAATTTTTTGCAGGGGTTGATTGTCGGCTAATTGTATACTACTAAATCGTAAAGAATCCTCCAGAATACTTTTTAGCCGTTCTTGCCAAAAAGTCAGATGATGAAGATAGATTTGGGTTTTGGCAGGATGACGGTTCCAATCAATTTCCCCAAAAGGGACTTGACAATGGACGAAGCAGACAGGAAATCTATCTCGTGGTAAGGTTCGATTAAGAGTCGCTATCACTATTTCTTCCAGACTAGGGATTTTTACTACTCTGCCATTGATAGCTACTTTTAACCAGTCTGGTTTGGCTCGGTGAGCACGATCGGGAAGTCCTAGGGTCAACTCTATTTTACCTTGTTGGTTATCAGGAGTTATGACTGCTTGACTGCTTTGTTGTAAATCTTCTAATCTGAGTGATTTGATAATTTGAGCTAGGATAGCATCAGCTTTATTACTTGGACTGAGGTTAAGCCAAATTTTTCTCTTTTGCCAGACTTGCCATGTGACTTGAGGATGTGTTAGAGCTAGGTGATAGACAGTCTCGGCAATGGCTTTTAATTGTTGTCCTGCTGATGGCATCGCCTTTCTGCGTAGAGGATACCTGCCAAATATATTATCTATAGTAATGTGAGTTCCTGGCGCTATGGCTACTATTTCTCTAGTTAAAGGATTCCCTTGGTGATTGTATTTTACTTTAATTCCACTAGAACATTCTTCCCAAGAACGACTGCTAATTTCTAAGTCAGCTACTTGCGCTAAACTTTGGAGAGCTTCTCCCCGAAAACCTAGAGTTTTAATATTCAGTATGTCTTCTGGTTGTTGTATTTTACTAGTACTATGGGGGAGAGCACATTCTTGTAAATCCTCGGCTGACATTCCTTGGCCATTATCAATTACCTGTACCCACCAATTTTCTAGGTCAAAGGATATTGTAATTCTGGTTGCTTCTGCATCTAGAGAATTTTCTACTAATTCTCTAACTACTGCGGCGATTGAATCAATTACTTCGCCAGCCGCTATGAGATTAATCACCTCTCTTTTAAGTGTTAAAATCTTGGAGGCCATAACAAGTAACTCTGCTAAATCTTTAGTAGGGCAGGTGGGCGTGGGCGTAGCCTGTGGGTTAGGGAAACTGTAAGAAGTCTGCTTATTTTAGCTTAACCGCAAAAAGATCCGAATTGCTACCGCAACGTCAAAGAGATCTTTAAGCGCGTCTAAATCCAGAAAAACTTCAATCATTCTACTCTACGGGAACTACATTAGTTGAAGACAAGCAGTTCTACTCTACAAGAACAAGCCTCATTCAAATGATAGGATAATTGTATTATTTATGAGTATTTTACTTCTAATACTTAGAGCTTCTGGGATAAGTTTATTATTCCATTTTAGCGAATCTCCTTTTCTCTCTATGTTTTAATTCACCTTGTCTTTCTGCTCTGTGTCCTATTGATAATAATTACATTAATAAAAATTAAGATCTCAAACAAGTCAAGCAAATCGAACAACAAAGATTAGAAATAAATGTCAGTATGAGACATAGAAATATAGATTTTCTCAAATTGGAGAAATCAAAATGAATAAAGAGAAAAAAACAATTGACGAAACAAATGCTAACCTTGATCCAATTTCTGGTCAACCTGGAGCACATCCAGTAGGAACAGGCATTGGAGCTGCTGGCGTTGGCACTGCTGCCACAGTAGTAGGTGGTATAGTGGGAGGACCTGTTGGGGCTGTTGTTGGTTCAGTACTCATCTATTATGGATTGGGAAAAGGCTAAATATGCTGTTCGGGATGCTTGGGATAGAGCTTCGGGATTATCTAAAAATAGTTAGTATTCTTTAACAATCTGCAGTGAGAAACTGTTAACTATGCAATCTAAATCATTGAAAAATATGCTCTATTGATTTCTTGTCTAGCGATAAATTAAATTAGGATTTTAAATACAATGATCAGAACAAAAGTGCGTAATCCACACCGCAAAACATTCAAAAAACCGGAGTTCAAAATGAGTTTAATTCGCAAAATTATCTTAATTACTAGCTTAGTTTTCTTACTAATAGTTACTGATACTCAACATAGCTGGGCTATAAGCATATCTGTAGAACAACCTGTAATAATGAGCCTGTTTGGAAAATCCAAAGCAGCAGCGAAAGATTTAGAAGGGAAAACCCAAGAAAACTTGGGTAAGATAACTGGAAACAACCAAGAACAAGTTATGGGAAAAGCCAAGCAAGTAGAAAGTAAAGCAGGTGAAGCTGCCAACAATGTACAGGAGTTAGTCGATAATGTTGGTCGTAAGACCAAAAATAATTCCAAAGAACTAGAAAAAAGTGTGCGTAAAGGTGCAGACAATATAAAAGCTAAAGTCTCATAAGTAAAAAATTTGAGTAATTCAAACCTAGACCCTGAATAATCTGAAAATGCAGTTCTAACTGCATTTTCATTCAACTTAAATAACGGAAACAAACATGGTTAATATTATTTGGACTGTCGTTGTTGTAATGTTTATCCTCTGGCTCTTGGGAATTTCAATCCATATCGGAGGTAGTTTAATTCACTTACTATTAGTTTTAGTTGTAATTGGGATAGTGTACAATTTACTAACTGGTAGAACAATGGGTTAATTCCTGAAGTTGCTAACAATGTTGCCAAGAAAAAAAGCTATCTGAGCTTTCCCTGTTCAAGTCTTAAAAAAACAAAATTTAGGAATTACCCATGTCATCTTTAACTCCATCACTGTCCAAGACTGTATTAGTTGTCATCATTGGTGAAACTGTCTTGCAAGACCGTATTATCAAACTGCTGAAGGACTTAGGTGTAACTGGCTATACTTTGATCCAAGTCCAAGGCGCAGGTCGTCACGGAACTCGCCAAGGAGATCTGGCAGGCTATAACACTAACATTGAGATCAAAACCGTTGTCTCGCTTGGTGTTTCGGATGCTATCTTCTCTGCTCTTGTTGAGTATCAATCTAATCATGCCTTAATTGCTTTCCGACAAACCGTAGAAGCAATAACAGGGTTTGAGATAATTTAAGAAAATTTTGAGCATATTGAGCTATTAAAGCTATTCAATGATGGCTGCTCTATAGTTGGGAAAAACTAATGATATTGCGTATTAGGTTAAATAACTAGGACACAGAAGAAAAGAGAGTCTTACAAGCTCTCTCAAGAAAAGTGAAATATTAATACGAGCATCGAGATAATCTCCCCTCTACAAAAACAGAGAATTTCCTTTCCCAGACAACCCTTTGGACACTTATATGCAAAACTTGTCCCTGATATTAGTGCCTGTACTGGCTGCACAAAAAACATTAGGTGAAGTTTTAATTAAACCTCTCGGTGATCATGAACTGCTGTTATTTTTGATACAAGTGTCAGTGTTGCTTCTTGTAGCGCGAGGATTAGGTGAGTTGATGCGCTACATTAACCTACCGCCTGTTGTTGGAGAATTACTGGCAGGTGTGTTGCTTGGTCCTTCTGTATTTGGTTTACTCCTTCCCGACTTACGAGCGCACATTTTTCCCCCAAGTCAAGAACAATCTAATTTACTTTCGGTAATTTCTTGGTTGGGGGTGTTATTTTTGCTAATTGTAACTGGCTTGGAAACTGATCTAAAGCTGATTCTTCGTAAGGGAAAAACAGCTTTGCTCATTTCACTAGGTGGAATTATTGTTCCGTTTATCTCTGGATTCGGACTAGGCTGGTTATTACCAGATAGTTTTCTGGCAGATCCAGCAAAGAGACTGGTATTTAGCCTGTTTATTGCCACAGCCATGAGCATTTCAGCAGTCCCAGTGATTGCTAAGGTGCTGATGGATTTGAACCTGATTCGCCGTGACATTGGTCAAGTTACCTTAGCGGCTGGCATGACTGACGACACCATCGGCTGGATTTTACTTTCAGTGGTTTCCGGGTTAGCTAGTAGCGGCAAATTTGACTTTCAGACAATTTTCCATTCCGTGAGTGCTGCTATATTGTTTCTAGCTCTTGCTTTCACAATTGGGGGTACCATCGTTGACCAGATTTTCCGGTGGGTCGATGACTACATTGGCGGCATCTCCGCTAGTATATCGGTTGTGCTGATTCTTTCGCTCTTAGCAGCAGCACTTACCCACACATTAGGTCTCGAAGCAGCATTAGGAGCTTTCGTGATGGGGATTCTCTCTGGTCAATCGCGCCGTTTTAGCAATCAAGCTGGACATATGCTAGAAGTATTTACAGCAGCCTTTCTAGCGCCCATTTTCTTTGCCGGGGCTGGCTTGAAAGTTAACTTACTCGCTTTATTAGTACCAAATACCTTGATATTTGGCTTGATTGTTCTGGCTTTCGCCTGTCTTGGCAAATTTATAGGTTCTTACATTGGTTCTCGTGTGGGCGGCTTAAGCCATTGGGAAGGTGTGGCGATGGGTTCAGGGATGAATGCTCGCGGGGCGATGGAAATTGTTGTGGCCACCATTGGGTTGTCTTTGGGAGTTCTTAATCAACAGATGTATTCGATTATTGTGATGGTGGCGATCGTTACCTCCCTAATGGCTCCATCTCTTTTGCGCTGGTCTTTGTCGAAGGTGGTTATTAGTGAAGAAGAAGCCCAACGTTTGGAACAAGAAGAGCAAGATAGCCGCAGCTTTATCAAGCAGATTAAGCGTATCTTAATACACACGAGCGGTGGACCAAACATCCAACTCGCAGCGCAGCTAGTCGGACTAATGGCTCACCAAAACTCGATAGAAGTCACATCTCTATATGCCCTGAGTGACAAGCAGCCTCAAAAAAAAGCACTTCGAACCACGGCAACCCAGGTAAAAGACACCGCCGCAGAGCTTGCTCTTGCCTTTGTCGCTGAGGAAATGCAACTACCTGCTGATACTATCAGGCAAACAAAAACAGAATCAGGACGTAGTAAAGCGGAGGTGATTCTGAATGAAGCAAACAAAAACTATGACTTAATTGTACTAGGAGCGTCTGAACAGAGCACATCTCAAAAAGCTTTGTTCAATTTGCTTGTAGACAAGGTTGTGCAAGAAGCGCCTTGTGCCACGATGGTGGTCAAGTCGCACCTCCCCCGAGCCCAGGGCGAGAGCTGTAAAATTGCTCAACAACAGATCAAAAATATTTTAGTACCAACCTTGGGTACAGATTATAGCAAAAAAGCCCTAGAGATAGCTAGTACGATTGCTGCTCAGACAGGAGCATTAGTTATGATTGTTAACGTGATTAATTTGCCGTCTTTTGAGTATCTTTTTTACGAACAACGATCGTTGAGCCGCGATCTGCTCGAACAGCAAGCCTTAATTGGAAGCAATCTCGGTGCTGATGTCAAAACCTATATTCTTCAAGGAACTAGCCCAGAAAGGCAAATCCTCGACTTTGCCAAAACGCAGAAAGTTGACCTAATTATTCTAGGGAGTAATATCCGAATGGTTACAGGTCGTGTTTTTTTTGGACATAGTGTAGATGCAATTCTAAATAAAGCTCATTGCCCTGTGGCTGTAATTACCGCACCACCGTCGTTATTACCACAGCCTCTAACCCCGACTAAACAGAGAAATCCAACTTAAAACTCTAAATCTTGCTAATTCCTCTCGTGTCTTAGAATCGTAAGCGTGAACCGTATAAACTAAGCAGGAAGGAAGAGTATGCAACTTAAATGCTCACTAGCTTACGACTAGCTTACGACATTGCGGTATTGAAAATGATCAAGAAAGCAGCCTAGAAATACAAAACCAGCACCTAGTAGTTAGTTCCAAATACAAGATTGATTGTGGTTTCTTGATATCGTATAATTTTAAGTGTGTTTCGTTTAATTACTTTTTGGCTTTGGACTGAGATTTTCTCGACAACAATTCGAAATTCATAATTCTTGTATAAAAAACAACATTAAAACTTTGTTTTTAATAATAAATATTCACGCTTATTGTTCAGTTGGCTGTATTCTTCTCAACCAAGCTCAAAATCATGAATAGATTTGTTGATAAACTTCAAGATAGAAATTCTCAAAGAGAGGGCGCCTGGACGGTTTTTCTTATCTTTTTACGTTTGGGTATGACTTCGTTTGGCGGACCTATCGCCCATCTTGGCTATTTTCGGGATGAGTTTGTTACGCGGCGGGGCTGGCTCAATGAGCGTGGTTTTGTCGATCTGGTCGCACTTTGTCAACTTCTGCCAGGTCCAGCTAGCAGCCAAGTCGGTATGGCTCTAGGTTTATCACGCGCTGGCATTACTGGAGCGCTTGCGGCATGGGCTGGTTTTACCCTGCCTTCGGCTGTAGCGTTGATCCTTTTCGCACAAGGGATATCGACAGGGGGATATGCTCTGCCAGAGGCGGCGCTGCATGGACTAAAAGTAGTCGCGGTAGCCGTAGTGGCACAAGCGGTGTGGGGTATGGCCAGCAAAATTTGCACAGATGTGCTCCGCACTACGATAACCGTAGTAGCAGCCTGTATCTCGCTTCTATATACGACAGCTTGGGGACAGGTTGGTGTGATTGCTGCTGGTGCGGTTGCGGGGTTGTTTCTGTTCAAGCCCAAGTCCGCGCTTCCCCATGATCCGCTTGTAATCCCTGTTGGTCGACCTGTTGGGGCTGTGTTGCTCGGGTTGTTCTTTGTCCTGTTGGTAGGTCTACCGCTCATGGCTGAGTCTGTGCCATCTCAAGCCCTAAGCATGATCGATTCTTTCTACCGCTCTGGCGCTCTGGTATTCGGCGGTGGACATGTCGTCCTGCCACTGTTGCAGGCTGAAGTGGTGCCTCATGGATGGGTAACGAATGATGATTTTCTCGCTGGATATGGTGTGACGCAAGCTGTGCCAGGTCCGCTTTTTGCCTTCGCTGCTTTTCTCGGTGCCGCGACTAAGGGAACTCCGACTGGCTGGATTGGCGGCTTGATGTGCCTCATTGCTATCTTTGCTCCTTCGTTCCTGTTGGTGATCGGGGCATTGCCCTTCTGGGAGCAACTACGTGCCAACCGTCGCACACAGGCGGCGCTCGCTGGTGTTAATGCGGCGGTCGTCGGCTTGTTGCTAGCTGCGCTCTATCATCCAGTCTGGACAAGTGCCATAAAATCCTCTGCTGATTTTGCTCTTGCCCTAGTCGCTTTCGCGGCTCTGGAGGTATGGAAGATGCAGCCGTGGCTGGTCGTCATTGGCTGTGGTCTTGTCGGTGCATGGGTTTTGTCCTAGTCGTTAATAGGAGCAAAAGTTTTACTAATAGATTCAGATTCTACTCCCCAATAAGACGAGCTACTTGAGAAGAGGCTTCTAGATGGAGATTATGACCACCTGAGACTTTGTGGGAGCAAGAAAAGACTCGGGTTAAATCTGCTAAATCTTCTGGGCGGTTAAAAGGGCTGCCCTCTCCTTGGATGAGGACTGTAGGAACTTTTATTGCTGCCAGTAACTCTAAAAATTGAGTACGCAAGAAATTATTGAGAGTCAGTCCCATGCGTATACGTAAACGAGGGTCCCAGCGCCATTTAAAACCGCCTTCTACAGGTTCTAGAATCCGCGCGGCTAAATCGGTGGCTCTTTGGTCATTCAAGGCAGGAGTAGCTGATTTTAGGCGATTTATAGCCGCTTCTTGATTGGGGAAGATAGGGTGTTCAATGGTAGAAGCTGCATAGTCTAAATAAGAGTTTAATTGTTCGTTTAAATTGAATGTTACTGAGCTTCGCTCAGAAAAATCAGCAGGGAGGGGCGGTTCTAGCAAAACGAGGCGTTTGACCTTTTGTGGACGCACAGAGGTATAGAGGGCAGCTAAGGCTGCACCAAAAGAATGTCCTACTAGTATTATCGGTTCTGGGCAAAACTGCTCAATAATGGCTTGGAGATCGGCCAGAAAATCTAGTAATTGATATGAACTATCAGGAGCTATATGTGCAGAAAGTCCATGCCCGCGTAAATCAGGTGCTATGACCTGATAACCTTGTCTGACCAAATCTTCTGCTATGTCTTGCCAAACTGCGCCCTGTTCTAAAAGACCATGTAGACAGAGTACAATAGGCAAAGGTTGGGATTGCTGCCAACGACAAATACAGAGATTGATTCCTTTAACAGTGAGAAAACTTTCCTCTCTAGTAACTTGTGGCGAGGTTGGTTCATTAGGTAATTGATAGTTTAGAGTTGCGGCTATTTGACGACTAATAGGTTGTAGGGTTATAGGAAGGTGAATATTGCGCCAAGCTTCGGCTAATTCAGCTTCAATTTGATTATGTTGTAGGAAGTTAGGATCTCCCACAGACATTGACTGTGTATAGACTCCATCAGTCATTCTGTCGCCCTGATAGGGATTAAGTAAAGTAGGCGTAAATTCTATCTCTAAAAATTCACATAAAGACTGCATTATCCCTTGAGGATCAGTAACTAATTCTTCATAATAGATCCGATGATGACGTTCATTAGGTACTGTTGCCAAAAATTCTAAGGTATTCTGATTACTCTGAGTCCATATTTCTTCAGCTAATTGGTAGGGATTGACTTGACTATTGGTAACTAGACGCTCCATCCGCATCCGAGAAAAAGATTCAATCACTGCATAGGGATGTCGCACTAAATGGATATATTTAGCACCAGCAAAGATGATTTCACCCCTTTCTAAGGTTTGACGACTGTTAGCATAGGTAGGGGACTTATCAACGAGAATTTTCTCTTTTGCTAGTTCTTGCAGTATTTCGTAAATCTCATAGATAGGTTTATTTTCTTTAACCCATTCTTCTACAATAGCTTGACTGCTTGCTGCATCGATTCCTTTTAACTCCATGAGTGCTCTTTGCAGACCTTCTCCTAGATGTGACTGACCTAATTCTGCTTCTCTTTCTTGCATAGTATTGAAGGGAAGAAGATGTAATTCAGGAGGAGAAGAGAGTTGTGGATGTCCTGCTAACATTACGCGCAATAGTGTAGAACCAGAGCGTGGACTAGAAAGGATAAAGAGAGCAGGTGGTAGGGTATAGGGTGTGGGGTGTGGGGTGTGGGGTGTAGGGGTTGGGGGTTGGGGGAGTATCCTGACACTTTCTGCACCTGAGGACTGCCTGTTCCCATAACTGCGTTCAAATTCTGAGGCTAAATATTGAGCTAAAGCATTTAAACGAGGATGTTCATAAATTTCCCGCGGATAGATCATCAATTGAAGTTCTCTTTTGAGTTGTCCGAGTGCATCCATAATCATTAGAGAGTCCATGCCTAAATCTAAGAGACTAGCGTTAGTTGAGATCTTCTCCTTAGGTATTTGTAGCATCTTGGCAACTAGTTCTAGAAGATATTCTTGTAATTTAGCTGCTCTTTCTTGTGCTCCTATTTTACTCAAATGCTCAAAAAGACTTAATTCTCTAACAGTGGGGTTTGTCTGTCTTCTCCTCGGTGCTACTTTTTCTAAAAAGGAGTAGATGGGCAAATGAGAATATTTATCCCCTAATTCTTCCCAATCAGCCTGAAAAAGTCCTATTTGGGGTGGTAGTTGTCCCACTTGTGAGTCCCCTAGAAGGGAGAAGAGCCGAGAATAAGCTGCTTCAGGGGAAGTCTGGAGAATGCCTTTCTTACTTAGGCGTACATCATTTATAGATCTGGTCATTCCTTCTGTTAATGGTCCTAGGTTAATGCTAAGTGCTGGTAAACCTAAGTTTTGACGTTTATGAGCCAAAGAATCCATAAAAGCGTTGCTAGCTGCATAATTTCCCTGTCCTGGAGAACCTAAAACAGATGCCACTGAAGAGAACATCACGAAATATTCTAAAGGTTCTTGTAATGTCAATTGATGGAGGTTCCAGCTTCCTTGTACTTTAGCTTCCATGACTTTAGTAAAATCTTCCCAATTCATATTTACTAAAAGCCGATCTGAGAGAACTCCTGCTAGTTGAAAGATCCCTTTTAGAGTGGGGAAGCCCTTTTCTTTGCTTTGGTGCAAGAACTGCTCTAATGAGGACAAGTCAGAAATATCTACCTGTTCTGCGAGTATTTCTATGCCTTCTTCCTGCCAAGTTTTGATTAAGAGGTTAGCTTTAGCAGAAGGGGCGCTACGTCCGAGTAATAGGAGGGATCTCACTCCTTGTTGAATGAGGCTATCTGCTAATTTTAAACCCAGTGAACCAAAGGCTCCTGTTATCAAGTAGCTTCCTGTGGAAGGATTAAAGGGAGAGGATTTCCCCTCAGACCAATGTTCCAGCCGCGGGATATAGCGTTCTCCCCGTATGAGAGCTATTTGTCCTTCGATATCAGGAAAAAGTATTTCTTGAAGAATCTCATTAGCTGATTGTAGATAGTTTTGCTGATCAAGATCAATTATTCCTCCCCAGAGTTCTGGCAGTTCTAGAGAGATAACTTTACTGAGTCCCCAGAGAGTAGAGGCGGTAATGTCTTCTACCTTGTTCGTAGGCGTTGGCTGTACCCCCCTTGTCAAAGTCCATATTTTAGTTTGTTGTTGTTGTCCGCCAGGAGCCAGAAGAAGTTGCAGAATTTGTAAAAGGGTTTGACAACCTCTTGTTTGGGCTGTTTCTAGGTCTAAAGTATCTAAGTTCCAGAGATGCAGGATAGTTTGTACCCCCCGTATTTCCTCTTCAAGGTCTACGCCGGCTAGGGGGAAGTTGCTTTTATCTGGATAAATGAGATGACAGGTAATTCCCTTTTGTTCTGCTACTCTGGCTATTTCTTGTGCCAGACCCCCTTGATCGGCTAGTATCAACCATTTTGGGGTTTGGGGTTGAGGGTTTGGGTTTTGGGTTTTGGGGTTGGTAGCCTTTTCCCAGACTACTTTATAGGTTTCTAGGGCTGGTTGCGTTCTGACACCCTCCTGCCTCCTGCTTCCTGATTCCTGTCTCCTGCCTCCTGCCTCCTGCCTCCTGCCTTCGGTGTCTTCCTTGTCTCTGGTTAGGGGTAGTTCGGTGGTCTCTATCCAATAGCGTTCTTTTTGAAAGGGATAAGTAGGCAGATCTAGGGGGCGGGCTTTGTAGTCTTTACTAAACCCTTGCCAGTCTATATTGATGCCGTTGGTATGCAGGAGGGCTAGACTTTGGAGTAGTGTTACCCAGTCTCCTTGTTGTCCACTACGTAAACTGGGTAACACCAGCTTTTGGTTTGCGTCTCCTTTAGGCTCTAGCAAAGATCTTGCCATTCCCAATAAAGTTGGTTTTGGTCCTATTTCTAGGTAGATTTTATAGTCTAGTCGCTCTAGATATTCTATACTCCGCACAAATTGTACTGGTTGTCTGACATGATTAACCCAGTACGAGCTTTGAGCTATTTCTGTTGTAATTAGTTCTCCTGTCAAGTTGGAAATGAGGGGTATTTGAGGGAGAGAATAGGTTATTTGGTTAGCTACTTGAGCAAAGTCTGCTAATATTCCATCCATTAAGGGGGAGTGGAAAGCTTGGGAGACCTTCAGTTTTCTTGTTTTAATCCCTTGTTCTTTGAATAGATTGACTACTTCTTGGACTGCTGCTGTCTCACCTGAAATAACTAGGTTCTCATACCCATTGTAAGCAGCTATAGAGACCTTTTCCTGCCAAGGTTCTAGGGCTGCTTGTACCGCTTCTTTCTGGGCAAAAACGGCGCACATTGAACCGAACTGTGACAGGTTCTGCATCAAGTACGCTCTTTTGGCGATTAACTTGAGTCCATCAGCTAAACTAAATACGCCGGCAATAGTTGCCGCAACATATTCTCCTATACTATGTCCCATCACTAGGTTGGGGGTTATGCCCCAAGATTCCCAGAGTTTAGCTAGGCTGTATTCAATGGCAAAGAGAGCCGGTTGTGTGTAGAGGGTATATTCTAATAATTCGGTTCTGGAGCCATATAGAACTTCTCTCAGTGGAACCTCTAGGTATTCTTGGAGAATTTCGTCACAAGTTTCTAAAGTTGTGCGAAAAGTGGGATTAGTCTCCCACAACTCTTTCCCCATCGCTTTTTCTTGTGAGCCTTGTCCAGTAAAGAGGAAAGCTAGATTTTTCTGGCTATATGCTTGACTTATTGTCCCTAATATGCCATGCGTTTTATAATCGCTCAATTTTTCTTGTAGTTCCGCAAAAGACTGCACTACTAGACATAGTCTATGCTTCAGGTGTGTTCGTCCTGTATTAACTGTATAGCAGATATCTTGAATATCCTTTTCTTCTATCTTTTGATAGGCTTCTACTAACTGGCTGAGTGCTTCCTCATTTTGGCCCGAGAGAGTAAAGAGGGAGTAGGGTGTGGGTGGTAGGGTGTGGGTGGTAGGTTGTCGGTGGTAGGTTGTCGGTGGTAGGTTGTCTCCCTTGTCTCCCGATCTCCCCATCTGCCCCAGGGGGGTATATTCCTCTAGAATTATATGAGCATTAGTACCGCCAAAGCCAAAGGAACTAACTCCAGCTAGACGGGGGGTTAGGGTCCAAGGGGTTTTTACCTTAGGTATTTGGATGAGATTTCCTTCTAGATCTAGATGGGGATTAATTGTGTTTAGATGAAGATTAGCGGGTATCTCCTGTTGTTGAAGAGAGAGGACAGTTTTGATTACTCCAGCAATACCTGCGGCTGCTTCTAGGTGTCCAATATTGGTTTTAACTGACCCCAGATACAGATTATTTGTTCTGTGCGGGAAAAGAACTTGTTTGAGGGAATTGACTTCTATGGGGTCGCCTAGAGGTGTACCTGTTCCATGTGTTTCTACATAGGAGATGTCTTGCGGTAAGCATTGGGCTGCTTGTAAGGCTGAGTTGATGACTTTTTGCTGTGCTTGTCCATTAGGTGCTGTCAGTCCATTACTGCGCCCATCTTGGTTTATAGCCGAGCCTCTAATAATTGCCGCAATAGGGTTACCATTTTCTAGTGCTGCTGAGAATCTTTTTAGGATCACAACTCCGCAACCTTCACCCCTGACATAGCCATCGGCTTGACTATCAAAGGTTTTACAGCGGCCATCGATTGCTAACATTCCTGCTTGTTTGAAGGTTTCGCTAATTTGTGGGGTGAGGATGAGATTAACCCCGCCCACAATCGCTATCTCACATTCACCTGCTTGGATACTTTGGCAGGCTAGGTGAAGAGCGACTAAAGAAGATGAGCAGGCTGTATCAATGGCAATCGAAGGTCCTCGCAAGTCATAGAAGTAGGAGAGGCGATTGGCTGCTATACTATGAGCATTCCCCGTGCCTAGATAGGGGTTAGTTTCTAGGTTACTAAGTAGACTTAATTGTGAGTAGTCGGAACTACTGATTCCAATAAATACTCCTGTGTTGCTCCCGGCGAGAGACGAGGGAGCGATGGCAGCGTTCTCTAGTGCTTGCCAACTTACCTCTAGTAAGAGTCTTTGTTGGGGATCTATGTAAATGGCTTCTCGATGTGAGATGCCAAAAAAACGAGCATCGAAGAGGTCACAGTCTGAGATCAGTCCTGCTTGTTCTTCTCCTGTCCAACGAGAGGAGCAAGATACTATACAGTCTTGTCCTTGACTGAGAACTTGCCAAAATTCCTGGGGACTGTTGGCTTGTGGGAAGCGACAGCCCATCCCTACTATAGCTATAGGGTGTTGCGTGTGGGCGAGTGGGTGTTGGGTGTGGGGGTTAGGTGTGGGGTTTTGTTCCCTTAAATATTGAGCTAGACTTTCTATGTTGGGATAGTCATAGACTAAAGTGGGTGAAAGTTTTGTCCCTAGCCAGTCTTCTAACTCGGCTGAGAGTCTGACTGCTTGCACGGAATCTAGCCCATAGTTCACAAATGGTTCTCGAATATCTATTTCAGTTTCGGCTACGCCAAGGCGTTCTGCTAGTTTATTGACTAGCCATTTAACTATGTTGGGGGTTAGGGTGTTGGGTATTGGGTGTTGGGTGTTGGGTGTTGACTGGGTGACATCTCTTGTCTGCTGACTCCAGGCGACTGACTCCTTCCATTCTCCTACTATACTGAGATTTTCTTGGAGGAATTCTACTCTACAGGCGTGACGTTGAATTTTCCCGCTTGAGGTTTTGGGAATACTGCCTGTCTTTAATAGTACTATTGCGTGAGGTTGTAAGTCATGGTTGGTGATGATCGCTCGGCGTATTGTTTCTGTTACTTCTTGAACATTTAATTTACGCAGGGCTGTTCTTTTTACTTCATAGATGATGACTAATCTTTCTGTATCTTCTCCTTCTATGGCAAAGGCGGCTCCACATCCTTCTCTTAAAGAGGGATGACTCTTTTCTACGGTCAGTTCGATATCATTGGGATAGTGGTTACGACCCCGAATGATGATGAGGTCTTTTAAGCGTCCTGTAATAAATAGCTGTTCCGACTGAGGACTGATAAAGCCTAAATCTCCTGTACGTAAGAATGGGCCTTCTTTTGTATCTTGGGTGTAAGCGTTGAAGATCTCTTGAGTTTGTGTGGGGCGGTTCCAATAGCCTTGGGCGACACTTGCTCCTTTTACCCAAACTTCCCCTATTTCTTGGGTTGTTTCTAGGGTCTCAGGGTTAACGATGAGGATTTTTTGTTGGTCTAGTGTTTTTCCGCAGCCGACTAAGGTGATGCCGTTTTCATTTTCTCTGACTTGATTGCGTTCTAATGCCTTACTATCTATAGTTTTATAGACGGGGAGAGTTTGTTTTTTGCCTCCTGTAATAATGAGTGTTGTTTCTGCCATTCCATAACAGGGGTAGAAGGACTCTAGGCGGAACCCACAGGGGGCAAAGTATTCGGCAAAGCGTTTTAATGTATATTCTCTGACGGGTTCTGCTCCTGTAAATGCTAGTTCCCAACTACTTAAGTCTAAATTGTCTCTTTGTTCGGGTGTAATTTGACTTAAACAGAGTTCATAGGCAAAATTTGGACCGCCACTAGTTGTCACTTGATAATCTGAGATGGCTTGTAACCAACGTAGGGGTCTTTGAAGGAAGGTGACAGGGGGGAGTAAGATGGCGGGTCTTCCTAGATATATTGGTTGTAATATACCCCCTATTAAGCCCATATCGTGATAGGGTGGTAACCAGAAGACTCCTTTACTTTTTTCTGTATCCTCGAAGGCTAGATTGATTAAATAAGAGTTATATATTAGGTTCTCATGTGAGACCATTACCCCTTTGGGGATTCCTGTAGAACCACTTGTATATTGTAGGAAGGCTAAGTTTTTTGGGTTGATTGTGGGACAAACCCATTTCTCGGCTAAACTTTCGGGTAATGTATCTGTGGCAATACAGTTAAGGTCTTCTGTAGATTGGCAAAACAATTTTCCTTTGATCCCCTCAAGCAGAGAAGATGTTGTCAAGGCATAGCTTGCACTCGAATCATCCACAATAGATTGTAAGCGTTCGAGTGAGCGATTAATTCTAGGTGGATAGGCTGGTACTGCAATTACTCCTGCATAGAGGCAGCCAAAGAACGCTGTGATATATTCTAAACTAGGCTGATATAATAACAGCACTCGCTCTTCCGGCTGACAACCTATATACTGTAGGTGGGCTGCAATTATCCTTGCTTTGTAATCTAGTTGTTGACAAGTTAAGCTATCACTTTCTTGTTCCCCATCAGCTAAAAATCTAAATAAAACTTTGTCTGCCTCATTTATGGCTCTCTGTTGCAGTAAGTCGGTGAAGTGTAAAAATTTCTGCTTCTTCATTGATAATTTAGTTTTGAGGAGATTAGGGGTTCAGGAGTTTGTGGGTACGGTGGGGAGCTAGGCTAGAGTACGAATTAAGTATGTATTTTCCCCTTCCCCAATTCCCTATTAGTTGGTGGTGCTAAGTTACGCAGCTCAGAAAAATCAGCGGCGAGGATTTCTTGGTTTTTTTGCTAAATTTTCCCCTTCTCTTCCCGATGACAATTCTACATTCATCGGAAGCTTGTCCTCTCTACGTTTTTCTGTTGGCGGTGTTATTCGGCGCTCATTAGGTGTTTCTGAGTCTTCTATGTGTTTTTGGGCACCCTCCGAACTGTTACGCCCATGCATTATTATTTCCAGACTGAGGGTTTGACCAGCGATGGTTGCTGAAGTTTGCAGCAGGGTACGAATAGCTTGTATATTCCGTCCCCCTCTCCCATAGACTTTTCCTTTATCTTCTGCTTTAAAAGCCAAGCGCAGCCAGACCCTTTGTTGGTTGTTAAATTCTTCACAATCTACACTTAAAGCCTCAGGTGACTCTAAAAAAGGGGTTACTAAGAATTTAACTAGTCCCATATAATCTGGCTTTGTCCGTTTATTTGCTGCGGACATACTAGGCGTTAACCTGTTCAAAAACGTTAGCTTTTCTCAGGATGCTACGGACAGTTTCTGTGGGTTGAGCGCCTTCTTTGAGACGTTTCACTATGGCTGGAATGTTCAGGGTTGTTGCGTCTGTTCTAGGGTTGTAAAAACCTAATTCTTCAATTGGGCGACCATCTCTGTTGCTGGTGGCGACCATAGCGACAATGCGATAGCTGGCTTCTTTTTTCTTCCCAAACTTTTTCAATCGTAATTTAATCATTACCTATACTTTTATTATTGCTCCTTTATTATCTTGCCACAATTTCCGCAAATTGGGAAGAGAGATGGTTAAGCTAAAACGCATTGATGATGCGTTTTAGCAGGGGGTCGGGGTTTTTCCCTCTCTACGTTCCTCACTCAAAGAGAACTACGTAACGTCAGAGTAAATCTACGATACAAATGAAACCCAGATCAAAACGCCCTGCGCCCTTGGTTTTGTGTTGGTTTTGGTCTGAAACTGCTGTAAATGTTCACTAACTTAAAATAAGCGACTGAGATCTGGTTTAATAACTTTCCCCATGGCATTACGAGGTAGTTCCCGAAGCAATAAAAGCTTAGTTGGTACCTTATAGACAGCCAATCTTTCTTTTGCCCAACTTCTCAAAGATTCTATAGTTAAACTGTGGGCTGATTTTAATACTATAGCTGCACCTACTCGCTCTCCCCATTCAGGATCGCTAATGCCAACTACAGCACATTCTTGAATATCTGGATGTGTTCTGAGTACTTCCTCAATTTCTAAGGCGGAAACTTTATATCCTCCTGTTTTGATAATATCTACACTGAGTCGTCCCAAAATGCGATAGTTATCATTTTCAACTACGGCAAAATCTCCAGTACAAAACCAACCATCTTGAAATGCTTTTTTAGTCGCTTCTGGATTCTGCCAATATTCTAAAAACACTCCATCGCCTTTTACTTGGATCTCTCCTGGTATGCCTTCCTGTACTGGATTACCCTGAGAATCTACTAATCTTACTTCAACTTGAGGGAGAGGTTTTCCGACATATCCTGGAAGTCTTTGACCTTCTAAAGGGTTGGATAAGGCCATTCCAATTTCCGTCATCCCATAACGTTCTAGCAAAAAATGACTACTAATATTCTGCCAAGTTTCTAAAACTTGAACTGGTAATGCGGCTGACCCTGAAACCATCAGACGCATTTTGGCACAACCTTGGGACATTCTTTTTTGCAAGTCATCAGAAGCAGTTTTCCAAGCAGCAATTAACTTTACGTAAATGGTAGGTACTGCCATAAAGAGGGTCAAATTATCTTCTCTAATGCAGTTCCAAACAAGGTTAGCATCAAATTTACTTAAAATCTTACATTCTGCTCCAGCCCAGAGAGCACAAGTTAATACATTAATAATACCATGAATATGATGCAATGGCAGTACAAGTAAAATCCGATCATTCGATGTCCATTGCCAAGCTTGTATTAAGCTAGTTACTTGAGCTTCAATATTGCGATGAGTGGTTACTGCTCCTTTTGGTCGAGATGTTGTCCCACTTGTATAAAGAATTAATGCTCTTCTGTTGAGATCTACGAAGGGAAGGGAAATAACCTCTGTTGTGAACATTTCCTGGACTAGAATAAAGCGCAAATTATGTTTAATAGCCAAGGGACGTAATAAAGCTTCAAAATTCTGATGAGCAACAATAATTGATGTTTGTGAATTTGTGATAACGTACTCTAATTCCGCTTGGGGATGCTCAGTACTTAGAGGAACAGCGATTCCTCCAGCCCGCCAAATACCCCATTGAACGGCTACATATTCAAATCCAGGTGGGAGCAAAAAAGCAATACGTTCTGTGTATAAATCAGGAGTATTTTGCAGAAGACATTGAGCTATTTGGGCGGAGGTTTCTAGTAAATCTCGATAGGTAAATGATCCTTGAGGTGTGAGAATTGCTATTTTTTCCTTATATTCTTGAGCACGAGCAATCAATGGAAGATTCATGTTTTTTAGCAATTAGAAAGATTAAAACTAGTTTTCTCCTCTTTAGGGTTTGACCTACTTCCGTCAGGCAGTCACGCTCTCTCCTACAAATAATATATAGAATAATCTCAACTCTTAATGAAGAGTTGTTAAGCTAAAACGCATCTAAAATTCGTTTTAGTAGGGCGTGGGCGTAGCCGCTCGGAGGGTGTGGGCGGGGTACAAATGAAGAGCAGATAAAATGCGAGGGCTACCCCTGGTTTTGTGTTGTATTTGGTTTAAAATTGCCGTAAAGACTGACTAGCTTAACAGCTATGGAATAATATTTATGTATAAATTCCAGATCATTGCCAATACACGAATAGAAGAATTTATTAGTATCGTTGGTTCTACTTCTGAATTGGGAATATGGGACATTACTAAGGCTGTTCGTCTTTGTACGAGTGTTGATCGCTATCCCTTGTGGTGGACAGAGAAAGAAATAGACTTCGGAGTTTCCTTAAATTCCGAACTTGCCTATGGTCAAAAAAATCAGAAAATTGAATATAAGTATTTACTTAATAATAATCATGGGAATGTGCAATGGGAATCCTTCGGATTGAACCGTTGGATCCCAATTGAAGCTGAAGCTCACTCTAGCACTATTGTTGTGGATGATGGTGCATTTGACTATTTACAGCCCTATCCTTTCGGATATTTTGATTTTTCTGTCAGTAGGACAGTAAAGCCTGATTTTTCTGCCCCTGCCCACTGGTATAGTAACGTGCCTACTGCACTGCGAAGGTCAGTGCCGAAAATATTTCTAAACAAAAAAGCCAAAGGGCTAAAAATTCTCATTCTCGGGAGTTCTGTAGCACTTGGACATAAGTCTTGGCTTTTGAGAGGTTGGTCTTGGTTATTAGGACAAACTTTAGAACTAAAATACAATCATCAAGTTGTAAACGTCTCAGAAGTGGGGGCTAATGTTAGGAGAACTATAGCTCGGTTTCCTTCAATTGTTGCTCCTGAACGCCCTGATATTGTTATTATTGCTCTTTCTCTGGGAAATGAAGGACTAGCTTACTGTCCAGCTTGGGAGCAAAAAGTAATACAGAGACGTTTTGAAAGTGGCTTGCAAGAGCTTGTAAAAATGGTTAGGGAAATAGGTGCATATCCAATTCTAGGAGGTGTCTATCCTCATAACAACTATTTACCAGAACATTATTGGCTTCTTCAAGAGACCAATAATCGTATGCAGAGTTGGGACGTTCCAATCCTAAATTGGTTAGCGGCTCTAGATAATGGAGAGGGACACTTTAAAGAAGGGATATTCTTCGATTTTGCTCATCCCAATACCCTCGGACATAGACTTATGTACGAAACGATCGATCTAAAATTATTTGATCTTGATCAGCATAAATTAGCCATCATTAAACAATCTACTCTGAAGGAACAGGAAACCCTTGTTTATTTTGATAATTTCGGGTTTCGGGTTTCTACTTTTGTTAAAGATAAGCTTTTGCGGATTAGCAATTTATCGACTCACAAATATACAATAAACCCTGATTGGCAAAAACTGCAAATAGCCATACAGCAAAAGGCAGGATTATTACCTGGCTTATACTTGGCGAAAAATGTCCCGATACAAATAATACCTTTCCTAGTGGTAGATGAAGAGGGCAGGATCGAAACCATGATAGATATTCCGTCTCGCACTGAGATTGAGTATAAATCTATTTTTGATTATTTTAGCCCTAATAAAGGGCTATTATTTTATGACAGTCATTTAGGAATTTTCAAAGAAGATGAACAACACTTATGGATTATCAACGAATCAGACCATGAGTTCAATGTTCATCCTATGTGGCAACCAGTACGTAAAGCACTCAAAGCCTTACCAACAGGAATTTATGAGGATACATTCAATCCTAAAATACCATTTAGAACCATAATAATTGGTGAGGATGGCTTGGAAAGTAGAGTTAAAGTACCTCCTAAGTCAGCCTTGTTTTTTCAATATAAATGTAAACTTTCAGATATCAGTAGGCTCTCCAGATTGAGTAGTGATAATTTTTTCTTATAAATAAAAAATATCTTTAGTGACAAAAAAGCTGAAGTGCTTAGAGAATAATGCTTATAGTCCAACATAGCTTCATGATTAAACAAAGAAAAAGCTGTCAATTTTTGATAAAATAGTAAAATGAGCTTTTGTCAATCACTTTTAGTCCAAAAAATAATATTGTTTGGACTA
>Ga0209085_1000545_pt1 | contig 27275 bp, 32 predicted proteins | sample C_131016_EF_Meta_FD_187310 | JGI IMG/M metagenome (GOLD analysis project Ga0209085, IMG submission 187310) | Freshwater microbial communities from Lake Croche, Canada to study carbon cycling - C_131016_EF_MetaG (SPAdes) (version 2) | ecosystem: Environmental > Aquatic > Freshwater > Lake...
ATCGCCAAAGAATGCGCTTTGTCGGCATATCATACGTGTTTGGCGGAATGCGGACACAAGTGCTTCACATTTACATCCGACCCTTGTCCTTGCGACCTGACCAAGGAATGCGACATCGCCGCAGGCTGCCTCGCGGGTATGATTTCAAATATAAATTGCGATTGCGGCGACCCCCAAAACTGCAACGATCCGTGTAAGAACTACACTGGGCATGTTAACGATGGAGCCCTCCCACATCAGATTACTGATCAAGCCGCCGCCAAGGGCGTCTCTATCAACTGTGGGAATGCCGGACCTTTGTATACAGCCGGGAGTGACGCGGAGAAAGAAGACTGCGAAAAAACTCAGAATGGCGGAAAGTGCAAGAAGATTCTTGATGGAGAGCTTTATCCATACTGTGACGTCTGCTACAGAGGTACCAGTTACGTTCCATGTTCTTCTAGTCCGTGCAAGACCATAGAGGAAATGAAAGCGGCGAACCCGTGTCAAGATATAACTTACAAGGGAACACTAGATGATTGTGGGTGCAAGGAGTTTAATTCAGATAATAAATCAGCAAAAATAGTTTGTGACGGTCAAGCAGGCAAATATAGCAATTGCGTTCCTTGTATAGAATCAGTGGAATGCGGATGCGTTGATAATAGAACTCGTTGGGAAGATCCTTTCTGCCTAGACAGAAGCACGACACCTGCCGAGCGTTGTTCGTCCAGTTCGTCCAGTTCTTCGTCCTCTAGTTCTTCGTCTTCTAGTAGTTCTTCGTCTTCTAGTAGTTCTTCGTCTTCTAGTAGTTCTTCGTCCTCTAGTAGTTCTTCGTCCTCTAGTTCGTCATCGTCTAGTTCTTCGTCCTCGTCCAGCAGTTCGTCTAGTTCGAGTAGTTCGCCTAAAAAATACAAGTGCCTCGTGGACGGTTGCGTGGAAGACCCAACCGGCGATTTAGACAATTGCAACACTTGCAATCTGACATGGACCCCATGTGATTCTAATTTAGGTTCAATACAAATATGGAGTACCAATCCGCTTCTGAATGCTCAAGACCCAGATTGCTTGGAGAGATTCACGTGCGATCCTTCTGACGGGCCTAAATCGGTTGGATATAGTAATGACACTGGTCTTCCGACGGCCGCGGATCCAGCGTGTGTTTTGAGGTACGATTGCGCAAGTGGAGACTCTATCTCGGAGTATAGCACCGATCTCGGTCGCCAGACCGATCCTTGTAGGTGGATTTGTACGGATGACTCCAACTGCGTACAAGATGCTGCTAATGGTGCTTATGTTAGTCTTAGTGCATGTTTGGCTGGAGCCGCTGTTGATTGCTGCTCTCCTGATTGTGCCGCCCCGGGCTGTGGATATGACGATGGATGCGGATCGCCTTGCGGATGCCCCTTGGGCAAGGCATGCCAAGGCGGAGTATGCGTAGATTGCACTCCCGATTGTGCTGCCCCAGGTTGTGGATATGACGATGGCTGCGGATCGCCTTGCGGATGCCCTGCAGGAAAACAATGCCTAGGCGGACAGTGCGTAGCTTGTAACCAACAAGCGGATTGCAAGTGCGCCGAGCCTTGCGTAAAGAATGCAAATGGATGTTGGATTTGCAAAAACACTCAAGATCCTTGCAAAAATGCGACGGGAAATATTAATGTTGGCTCCCTACCGCCAGAAATATTTCAGATAGCCGCCTCTAAGGGCGTTGTTATCTCTTGCGCAAATGCCGGAACGCTTTACAACATGCAAAGCGAAGCCGATAAGCAAGATTGCGAGCAAGGTGGCATAAAGTGCAAGAAGGTTCTGGACGGAGAGTTTTATCCTTATTGCGATCATTGCTTCCAAGGAAGTGACTGGGTGCCCGACGATTGCAAGCCTGGGTTTAATAAAGTCGCTTCATTCTTTAATGCATTGGCTGACTTCCAATGCATACCGGACTGCAATCACCCCGCTCATAAGTGCGAACCTGATTTCTGCTGCGAGGAAAACCCACTCCTTCCAGGAAGCAATTTGTGCAAGCCTTGCTCTAGCAGTTCGTCTTCGTCTAGTTCGTCTAGCAGCGAATCGTCCTCGTCTAGTTCGTCCTCGTCTAGTTCATCGAGCAGCGAATCGTCCTCGTCTAGTTCATCGAGCAGCGAATCGTCCTCGTCTTCGAGCAGTTCATCTTCGAGCAGTTCGTCTTCGTCTAGTTCGTCTTCGTCTAGTTCGTCTTCGTCTAGTTCGTCTTCGTCTAGTTCGTCTTCGTCTAGTTCGTCTTCGTCTAGTTCGTCTTCGTCTAGTTCGTCCTCGTCTAGTTCGTCCTCGTCTAGTTCGTCCTCGTCTAGTTCGTCCTCGTCTAGTTCGTCCTCGTCTAGTTCATCTTCGTCTAGTTCATCTTCGTCTAGTTCATCTTCGTCTAGTTCATCTTCGTCTAGTTCGTCCTCGTCTAGTTCGTCCTCGTCTAGTTCGTCCTCGTCTAGTTCATCTTCGTCTAGTTCGTCTTCGTCTAGTTCATCCTCGTCTAGTTCATCCTCGTCTAGTTCGTCTTCGTCTAGTTCGTCTTCGTCTAGTTCGTCGAGTAGCAGCGAATCGTCTAGTTCGAGTAGTTCGCCTAAGAAATACAAGTGCCGTGATCCGGGCGGTTGCGTAGAAGACCCGTCCGGAGATTTGGATAGTTGTGACACTTGCAAACAGACATTTGCTTGTGGAGCATCTGGCAAATGCTTTGCGAACGGATGGACAACTAGCGGAGCCATTTCCGAAGCGCAATGCAATAAAGATTGTTGCGTCCCGTATGTAAACTGCAACGGATCGTGTGGCGTAGACGACGGATGCGGAAACGAATGCTCGTGCGACACCGGATACAAATGCGATAATTACACATGCGTGCCTTATCCTAGTTTGCTCAAGAACAGAGCGATAGAAATAAGTTGGTGATGTTCTAGGATTAGCCCATTTTTCTAGATTTGATCCCGTGGGACAGCCTTATCTTGTCTAGTCCGTGGTTCAACGCTCTCCAAGCGGTGGCGGCGGAGATTCCTAGTTCAGAACCTATAAATCTCACGGATCTTCCTTGGGAGCACATTTCTATGACTTTTTTTTCTTGGCTGGTGAGTATTCTCTCTGCTCTCTTGATCAGCGAGGGCATATCGGACCCCAAAGACTTGAGAACTTTTACACAAGACAAGCTCTTTTTCGCGGTGCGTTTCTTTCTGTTGACGCTGGAGAGGCTTTCGTCCACCATTTTCTTAAAGAGGTTTTCTGCCGTTTTTGCGTCGTGCTTGCCGACCGAGACTTTTTCAAAGGAATCGTTGAGAGCCTCTTCTATGTCCTCATACTGTGCTTTGGGGAACTTATCGTAAAAGTGCGCCGCGTATTTTTCTTTAAGGTGCCCGATATGGAGGGATTTGGCGGATTCAAAGAGTACCCCGGGATCTTCCATCAATTCTCTTGATATGAAATATTTAGCAAAACTCATCGCCCCTCCATCAACCATTCTTTGAAACTTGGAGCAACTGGAGCAACTGGACTTGAGACTGGATTATTTACGCCGCCTAATGTTCTCAAGGTGTCGGCAGGCATCAGGCTGGGTTTAGGTCCACTGGTGTGTCTATCGACTAATTTTGCAAGATTTGAGAAGTTGACTTGTATCCCAAACATCTCGGCTTCTTTCTTGAATTCTTCATCGTTCAAAATTGCAATGGTCTCAGGACGCATCAGATAATCTCTTAGTTTGGCCGCAGCAACTGCCACTTCTTGTTGTTTTTTCTTATCCGGTATGACGCTTACTTCTTCTCCCTTTAAGACTTTTTGTATCACATCTATGAGCTCATTCATTTCCTTGGTTGTTCTTTCCTTGGCGGTCAGATATGTCTGAACTGGTTCTGCGGACAAACTTTTTTTGATGTGAGTTCTTGTTATTTGTCCATCTTCTCCCTTTTCGTGGCCATGCAAATGTCGAGCGTCAAAGTTTCTTATAGTCATTACAGCACGAGCTATTTTCTTAAACAAATCCGTTTTCTTTTTCAGAAAATCAGCCTTCTTGGGATCATTGAGTTGCAAGTCGCAATCATAAGATAAATTAGGATCTTCTGGACCCACCATAAACCCAGTATGTTTAAGATCCCACCCACTCTCGCCTTTGTAGGCACTAAATGTAAGATCTCCCTTTGCAGTGAGGCCTATGACAATGCCATGTTTTTTCTTGACTCTTTTTGAATAATCTGTGTCTACTTCTGGTTCTTGTCTATTTGGATCGTTGGGTAAGTTTTTGTGAGGATATAGAAAGTCATCAAGGAATCTTGCATCATACTCGTCACCGTCCATAACTTCATGACACATGAACAAGCCCGGCAACAAGGTATGGCCAGCAAAAGGAGCTAGCTCTCCTTTTGAAGCAAAGTTGCCATCTGCCGTAATCTTCTGAATTATCTGGTCTAGGTATTCTTTTTGTTTTATTTTTCTTGATGGTATACCATCTGGTAGGTATATTTTTTTTAACAACTCATTCATATCCGAAGGAAACTTTTGATAATCAAGGCTTGCTGTCTTGCCCGGACCAAATGGAACAGCAAGATTTTCTCCTGATGATAAAGTTGATCTGTGATATGGTTTTTCTCTTCCTCCGTACGAAAGAGTCATATGATAATTTGGAGGGAACTTTTCTCCATTAGGAAACTCCCCTTTTGCAAAAGCTTCCATGTCGTCTGATCGCTTTGAATAGTCATAAAAAATTACGTCTGGGAACATGTCGAATATGTTTTTTCCACCTTCGCCCTTTAAAACTCTCCAAACCAAGTCAGATGTCCCATTCAATCTTATTGCGAGCTGTTTGTATTCTTTTTCACTCTTCTGATTGAACTCATCTATCTTTTTTTTCTTGCTAAGTATCTTGTTCGCTATCTGACGAAAGGCTTCCTTTCTGTCCAAAGTTATAAACCAACTTTTTCTAAGTCTTGCTAATGTCTTGTCAACTAAGGCGCCTACGTTTCCTGAAGTATGAAGGCATGTTGCGGCACAGTCAGCAGTTGCACACATGCACATGTTTATTCCGCTCTGTTTGGCAGGAAGAAGGTTTATGAGATAAGACTCAAAGTGAACTGTCTTTCCATTTTTTCTAAACTCTTTCACTCCGTCAGTCTTTTCAAGTTTGGGATTGGACTCTATCCAATCTTCATTGTTCCAAGGTTTTTCTTCTTTATTTTTATTTCTTGCCTCAGTCAATACAAACTCAACCTTCATGGAAATGGGTTCTTTTGAACCTTCCATCAAGTCAAGAGATAAAGAGTTAATTAACGAGTCAAAGGCATCCGGAAAAGCCTCTGAACAAACTCCAGAATTCATCCAATTATCAAAAGATATCATGAAGATATATAGTCAAAACCAAAAAGTTATTGGACACCACGCCCTATTGGTTCTTCTACACACAAAAAGGCCTCTATTGACCCAATTGTTGCAGTTCGTAATGCAATTATATTTGAGTTTTGACTCGTAAAAATCACCTTGTTGGTAATATGAAGGTTTCTTGACAATCAGCTTGCCATTATTAGAATCAGACACGTACATCCTTAAGACTTCTAGCTGAAAGCTGTCAATCTCTAGTTCGGTGCTTTTTGCGGGGATCTCATCTAAGAAATCAACTCTTAAAACTGTTTTGTTTACCCCAAAGAATGCGCCCAAAAAATCCATCAACTTTAATTCCGACCACTTTTTTGTTTCAAGGAATATCTTCCTATCGCCCCAGCCTATTTTTATGTATTTGCCCTTAGGCTCAAACATGTCCTTCCACAAAGAAGAATCAAAGGCATAATCGGCATGAATCATGTCCTTGACAATGTACATTTTCAAACCCCTCCCAATCTTAATCTCTCCAACTCTTATGAGAGGAATTGTAAAACACAGAAGAGCATACAATAGAAACATTGGAAGACAGTATAAGAAAAAAAGAACGTAAATCATTAAATCTCCAAAGTCTCACTTAAAACCAACCAATCCTTAAAAGACACTTGTTCTTGTTTAGTCTTTTTCATCTTGATTAGTTGACTCAAAACCTCCTTGACTTTTTCAAAATTAACGCTGTCCCCGTATAGTTTTTTAGCCACTAAAGCAGCCAGTGGAAATCCAGCCAAAGGAACCATAAAGGCACCAGCTATAGCCAAAGCTTTTAATGCATTTTGAATTTTAGTTTTGCTTGCCATCAAGGCTATTTAGTGTCTTATTTTAATTAATGATATACGAAGGATTCTCTGATATTCTGACTTATCTTAGGTCCTAGCGGGAAGGGAACACGAACTCTTCCTTGAAAACCATCACGCCTGGGGGGAGTCTCCAGTAGTCCCAGTTGTTGCTGTCTATATCGGATGTCTGGTACATGAGTTCTTGCGAACTCATATTGTCGGAGGTCTTCTTTAGCATAGATTCGACCTCTTTCTTGCTTTTTCCGCGCTTCAACTCGCTCCTCACATAGTTCCTCATCGCTTTGGAACTTGCCTTGGGATCCCGCCAGAACGTATCGAATAGATTGAGATACAACTCGTTACAGTGGTCAGCGATGGTTTCAATTTTTGGCCGCTTAACATCGCAATAAAACTTTTCTGCTACATCTATTTTACATTTTATTGAACACACACTGAAGTTAGGGGCGTAGGTTATCTCATATCCTTCCGGGAACCTGTGTTCGTGGTCAAGAAACCATATGGAAGGCATCTCTACATCGTCGATGTGGAGATATTCCTCATAAAGTTCTCTGGACTTCAAAGCGATCTCTAAGTCGCAGTCTTCAAAGTGCCTCTCAAGATGGGCGACTGCCTTGTAGCCTGCCTTCCTTATTTTTTCGGCAGAATCTTCCCTTTCAGCATAGGAACTACTTCCGAGTGCCGATATAACTATGTCCAAGTCCTCTGCGTGGAGGTTTTGACATAGAAAAATTATAATGACTGATTGCCAGAGTTTGAGGATCACTTCGTGCAGGAACACCCTTCGCATTTGCAGTCTTTGCATCTGCATTCTTCGCACTTTCCCTTGACACACGGCAAACACTTGCACTTGCACATATTGACCTCCTGTTTGAGCTCTGTATCTATCCTTAGTGGGAATCATTTTGGAACAGTATATACAAGCATGATTACATTCGGAAAGTTCATGGAAATAGCGGTTAACCCCTACGCCGTGGATTTAATACATAAACAAGTCGATTCTTTGAGGTCGCCTTCCAAGGTCAAGCCCGACGGCAGCGGCTCCAAAATCATTAAAATAAGGCTTTCCTACGCGACATACAACGTATTTAAGAGATACATCACGCCAAGATACGAATTGGCGGGAGAACTTTTAAATCGCAGAGGAGAAAACGTTGATTTTGTATTTGTTTACGCCTCCAACGAAGAGTTGGCAAATCTCAAGGAACTCGCGGAACGCATAATCAAGGATCCGGACGGAGGCCAGTTCGGTTCAAAGGAGAGCGAGAGGAGAACAGCCAAGGCGACATTAGAGGATATAGACAAATCAATTATGGCCTCATCAAGGACTTGATAATACTCAAGTTCTTTTTGTTTTCAAATGTAACAGCAATTACTAATCTAAAAACATGAATCTAAACGATGTTAAAAAGGTCTTAGAAGAAAATCTTACGCACAAGGTAGATTTCGTGATACATAACGAGAAGGTTCCGGGCCACTTTCATATTACGGAGGTGGCAAGGGTCTCCAAGGTTTTCGTAGATTGTGGCGGTAAGGTAAGAGAGTCGCTAAAATGCGTGCTTCAAGCTTGGGTCGCGGATGACATCCACCACAGTATCGATGCCGAAAGGATGTTGAAGATTTTGAAATCCGCGGATTCGCTGTTCGGCAGAGAAGATCCGGAAGTTCAAGTAGAATACGAAAAGGTGATCGTCTCCCAGTATCCCGTGACCGGATTTGACATTTCAAAAGACAGAATCAGGTTTCACCTCGGCTTGATCCACACCGCTTGTCTTGCTCCCGAAAAATGCGGGTGTTCGCCTATTGTGAAATTGGGTGGTAAAAGTGGTTGACAGAGAAAAGTTTTTGCCCTCTAAATCGTTGGGATTATTGGCTTTTGTAATAGTAATTTTGTGTTTTCTGATGGAGATCATAAGTTGAAAGTAATATTTTTAGACATAGACGGGGTTTTAAATAATCAAACTTTACTTTATCATTATGGTTTCGACTATATCGACGGAGACATGGTGGAACTTTTGAAGCACGTGGTCAACGCGACAGGTGCGGAAATTGTCTTAAGTTCTAGTTGGAGGCTTGACGGACACAGCAAGAAAATAGTAGAAAAAGAACTTGAAAAGACGAAGATGGAGCTTCTGGATTGCACGATTCACATCAAGGGCAAGAAGAGGGCAGAGGAGATCAAGGAATGGCTCGGGCGGCACAAGGTCAAGAAATATGCGATTTTGGACGACGACGAGGATGCGGGCGTGGGCTTTGGAAAGAATTTTTTCCAAACGGATGCTGACATGGGTCTGACCGGGAAGGTAGCGAAGAAGGCCATCGAGCACTTGGGGGCATCTTGAAAAGCAAAGGGGTCAAGATCAAAGTCAAAGACGGTGAAGAATACGGATATATCTTGAGAAGGCTAAATGCCGACTCTTATGAAGTATGGCTTGAAAGTGCGGACTCAACGGTCGTGCTTTCCCCGAAGGAATTTGTGGAGGTGGAAGATGATTAAGAAGATTGTGCTCGTCGCTTGTCTTTTGTGCCATGCAGTAGCAGCGGCGCAAGAGAAGACGGGGATTGCCATAAATCCGGTCATGAATAATGTGGCTGCCTTGTTCACCATGACAGACGAGGGTGGAAGAATTCGCAATTTGGAACTAATGGAGAGCATATTCACCGACAAGTCGCTGGGATTCACATCTGAGCGTCATCACAATGTTTCTTCGCCGTACATTTATGGGAAGTTGACGCATCTTGCATCGGGATTGGAGGATGGAGCGACTCTCTTGCTTTATTTCAATAGCCACGGGGGAGGTAGCGGCGACCGTTTCGCGATGACAGCCCAAGGAGGTAGTTTTAAATTCAGCAAGGCTCTAGAGGCTTTGAAGAAGGCGGACAGAAAGATAAGCCGCTTGATATTCTTGGTCGACACATGCCACGCCGAGGGAAGCATACAAGACAGCCTTAAGCAAGACGGAGACTTACTTAGGAATATAAAAACGGCCAAGCCGACTAGTTTCTTACTTGAACTTCCGTCCGCCTATTCTAGAAATGAACTTCCTTTTCTCTCAGTGTTCTTGAATCCGATAGAGCAGTCAGGAAGAAAAGTGATGGACGCCCAGATAGACTACGGCGAGGACTCCGGGGTCTATGACGAAATACTGATAATAAGTTCGTCGAGCGTGGAGGACTTGTCTGTGAGGGGGGCGTTCGCATCTAGGTTGGCGTCCACATTTAAGTCCATAAGGAACGACAAGAGCGTTACTGTCGGAGAGTTCCTTAAGAAGTTCGCCGAAAGCCACGGATCTTCAGGCCAGCAGCCGCACTACAAGATACTTCCCGGCAACTCCATGTTCGGAGAACTTCTGTTCGGTCCTTGGTATGTACAGACTTTGCCCATCAAGAATTTCGGGAATCGGGAGGAGTTTGATATCAACTACATTCCCGTGCCGACAAGATGAAGCATAAAGTTAAGACTATATGCGGCAACGTGATCGCACTGGTTGTTCCCGACAACTACGACAGAGCCATGCTCTTCTGTCGAGTTCAAGAGTTTTACGAGAGCCCCAACTTAAATTTTAGGAACAAGAAGTTTTCCATATGGGACTATTACGAGTGGTACAGCAAGAATAATGCCGGGTGTTTCTCGTATGTCAAGGATTTCGTCGGATTTAATCTTCCGCTGATCGTGGCGAAGAAGTGCTACCAGATGAATGAAGCAGAAACACCCTACGACACAGAGATGAAGCAGATCGTCGATGAACTTTTTGTGCCGGGGGAAAGAAAGTATTTGATAGGTGTGGATTCATTAAAAAACTCGACCTTCGACCACGAATTGTGCCATGCTCTATATTATACGGACATAGAATACAAGGTGGAGATGGACGAGATAACGGCATCCATCTCGAAGTCCAACCTTCAAAAGTTCAAAAAGAATTTCAAAAGTATGGGTTACTGCTCCGGTGTCTTAAAAGACGAAATTCAAGCATATATGGCGACGGAGATAAGTAAGAAAGCAGCCAAGGGGGTGAGCAATGTAAAATCACTCCATAAAAAGTACAAGGCAATTTTCAAGCGGTACAAATCATAGTTCGCTGGCGTAGCCCTTGCGCACTAACTCCATGAGCGTCTTGTATACATTCTTGGAGACCTTCAGTTCTGGGAAGTAGAATTTATCAACCTCAAACTTCTTTTCTTCGCCGTTTATATTTGCGTGTATCACTCCGTCCGCTCTGTAGACTTTGATTATTGCGGAGTCGTGCTTTGCGTTCTCTTCTATATCTGACTCCTCTTTAGGCTGTTCCTCTGCCATTTTGCTCTTTATGCCGTTGATAATTTCTTTGGCTGCCTTCTGAATGTTAGCCCTTCGGGCTCTGATGTCGTCGCCCTTGGCCCGCCACATGGCGAGGTAGTTGCTCGTGTCTTTGGTCTCGAATCCAAAGTGGCTGAGGACTATGAATGCCGTGCTCTCGGCGTCAATCTCCTTTTCCATCTTGGTACTCTTCTTGTCTTTGTCCTTCCAATGGAGGATTTCGTGAGCGACTTCGTGGACAAAGGTGCTGAAGTGGTTGATGCCCTTAAAGAGGCTGTTGATCGCCACTTTACCGCCCGCCGAATAGCCGCCGAGTTCGGGATCGAGTTCTTCGTAGTCTACGTTTATGTTATTTTCCTTAGCCCAATCGCTCAAGGCCGCTACGTATTGCTTGACCTCCTCCACATCTTCGTTGCTATCCACACTCCACTGCTTTCTGGAGACAGGCTCGAACGAATTGGGGTGTCCTGGGACGGGAACAGTAGCACTCACGTCATAAACCTTTGTGGTTTTGAAGAATACTCTCTTATCCGTCTTGAGCAATCCGGTATTTGCGTCTAACGATTCCTTTTCTTTTGTAATCGGCATGAGAATAGAAATGGCCGAACCCCAATCCCGGACTGTTCTGCCGAATTTTTGCTCCCACTGCTTTGCTCCGGCAACATGGTGCGCTCTTCCTCTGGTTTGTATCCAGATTAGAAATTGATTGTGTAGGCTGTAGTTGTAGAACTTTCCGGCGAACTGAAAAAAGTTCCTTATGAAAGCTTGTTTAGCGGCCTCGTCGGTGCTGTTGGCTATCCTCTCTATCATGCTCTCGATGCTGTTGATAAGTTCTTGAGTTTTTGGGTCATCTGCCATCACTCCGGAGAGCTCTTTCTGCATCTGTTCGAGATTTTGATCGACGGGAGTTTCAGACTGTGTTGAGGTCTGGGTCGAAGATACTGCTTGCGTGCTGTCGTATCCGCCCAGATCCACGCCCAACTGCGACAATCTGTTTCTCATGATATCGTCAACCTTTGTGGAAAAGATGGAATAGGTTCCCGCGGGCGCGAAGTATCTGAATCCCATTTTTTTTAATTCGTCTTTTACGGAGAACATGAGATCCCTCTCCTCTTTGTCCGCTCCATATAGCACCAAGAAACTATTTGCCGGGTTCTTGGGACTGATGTCCTTTCTAGTTCTGACGTATTTTTGCTGTTCTTCTGTGAAGAGCCAAATTGAAAAATCCATAGTGGAAATATATACCTATGTCGCTGGGATTTTTAAGAAATGCGAGGTAGAACATGCAATTTTCATCGTGGCTAGAGAATAGAATAGTGATGGAGGCGAAGGGCAAGCCCGTTCCGGTGCAAGAGCCTAAGAAAAAGACCAATAAGATCGAACTTTCCGAGCCGAGTCCGCAGCGACAGGTTTCGGGACGCAGAGACACAACATTTAGTCCCAAAAAAGACCGCGGAACTAGATCATCCAATAACAGAAGGGCAATCGATCAGTCCCGAGATTGATGACAAACCAATAATCTGCTAAATTATTGGCTATGACAACAATATTCACTCTGCTTGCTTCTTTCGTGGGCATGTGGGCCTTCTTCAAGTACATCCTTCTCGTGGAGATGAGGGTGGATTCCAACACATACAAGACGGTCTACGACTTGTGTGGAAACGAAAAGAAGTTCATGATTTACGAGGAGTTCATATCAGAGAATAGACATCCGGTGGCTTATGTGGCTTTTTGTTTCTTTAAAGGAGCGCCGGCGTTCCACATGAACCACTCAGAAAGGCTCATGCAAGCGGGGTTTAACGAGAAGGATCACGTAACTGTACTGACATGTTTCAGATGGAATTACGATAAGTTGAAGTCATTTCTGAGGACAAAGTTGAAGGAGATGCAACTCTGCACCCTAGGCGTACCCGTGCAACTAATGCTTCCGTACGGAACCGACAAGATCGGATCTTTGAAGGAGACATTCGCAGAGCCGATATTTGAGGAGAGCCTTTGGAAGGACTTCGAGAACGAAGTCGCTGAGGTGGTCGAAGGAAAAAGAAAAAAGACGAGCACTCTTCTCTACGGATCACCAGGAAACGGGAAGAGTTTTTTCATAAAGTACTTGGCGGCGAAGTATAGACTGCCCATGATGATATTTACACTGAATCCTGACTGGACCAACCACGACTTATTACTCATATTTGCCCAGATACCGAAGGGGTGTATCGTTCTTTTTGAAGACTTTGATAACTATTTTGACAAGAGAACATGCATAATTGGCGGCGACAACAAGTCTATTAAGTTCACTTTCGACATCATATTGAATGGTCTAGATGGTGCTTACACAACGCACGAGAATGTGGTCTTCATCATGACTGTGAACGATTTGGATAAGGTCGACGAGGCACTCAAAAATAGGCCTTCACGTTTCAAATACGTCAAGCACTTCGCAAACCCCAGCCTCGAGACTAGGATGAAACTTCTTCCTCCGGATGTTGCAAAAAGTACAGAAGGATGCAGTTTAGATCAAGTTTTCAAGGCGAAGGAGAGTCATGAGAAGGCGATTGTAGAAAGGTCAAAAAACATATAATCCCGCATGACCCATGAGGTATATACATGAAATTACTTACATGGGGTGGAAAACATGGGAATGGCTCCTTATGTTCGCAAAGAACTAATAGAAAAGGCAGACGAAATTGTCAAGTTCGCCAGATCCGTATTCAGCGATAAGAGAAGTGAAACATTGAGAAAAGCCGCCAAGATGTACAAGGAAGCAACGCTAAGCTTTATGGCTGAAATAATAGAAAAAGAAGCTGATGATTGGGATATTTGGTCGGGATGACTAATATATTTCATGGAAAAAGAAGAAAAAGTGAAATTAAATCTACCGAGGAAGGTAGAACTTGGGTATTCTGAACTTCAAGGAAGAGGGGTTTTTGCGATCGAAGACATACCCGCAGGAGATATCGTAGAACGGGCTCCTTTGGTGGTGATGGGCTTTAGAATGAACTACCACAAGGATCCCGCGATATGGGATTATATGTTCACAAACACATGCCCTTGTGAAGATTGCAAGAAGCACGGCGGACATTTTCTCATGGTCTTGGGATACTGCCAGATGTACAATCACCAAGATGACAACACCGCAGAGATCCGTTTTGACCTAAAGAATCAAATTGCAGACATAACTGCTGTGAAGAAAATAAAGAAAGGAGATGAAATATTTATCAATTATGGTCCAAACTACTTCAAGAACAAAAATAAGATAACAGTAGAAAGCACAAAGCAAGCAGAAAACATAAAACAGCCTTCTCTTCAAATCAATGATCAAATTCCTGCTATCAAACTTCCGACTATGATGGAAACTCCTGTGGTGGAGATTAAAGAAAAGCAAGTCTACAGACCCTTATGAAATTGATTACCTCCACCTCAATACTATATAATTTTGAGGTCGAAATATGGAGGTTAGCATGACCAATAGGTTCCTTTTGATACTGGCGAGAACGATAGATCACAGAATAGGGAAGACCGACGAAGAGAAACCTGAATTGCCTATTTTGACGGTGAGTGAAGCCTTAATTTCCTTACTAATCAGATTGTTCATAGTTCTTGTCAATTTTGTGACTTGCGGATTCGTCATAGCCAATATCATTCGGCACTGGTAATGGATCTTCTGAGTACACAAAGGCATATTGGAGGCTGGGCGTTCTCGGAGTAATTCGAGCCGCTTGAAGGCATGCCCGTCTCCCTCAAAGGCTCCCACCCTTCTTGGATCAACTTTTCAAGTTGTTTCAATGAAGAATCATTTTCGTCCAATACGCAAGTGACATATTTGTATTCGTATTTCATGTTGATGATGGGTTGGCGGTTCGTGTCCGATCCAACAATATAGTAGTTATCAATTCAATAGTCAATTTTGCTATATACGGCCGAGGACAAAACGTATGAAATTTTCTGAATGGGTTAGGTTAAGGGAAGATGGAGCCGCTGGTGGTGGTGGAGCCGCTGGTGGTGGTGGAGCCGCTGGTGGTGGTGGAGCCGCTGGTGGTGGTGGAGCCGCTGGTGGTGGTGACGGATCATCATCCGGAGGTTCGACGCCTCCCCCTAGTACAGGAACGACTTCAAGTTCAATCGCGATTCGCCCTTCAGTCGTCGGATGTGGATATTGCTATCCGAATTGCGGATGCAGCAGTTGCAAAAAGAAACGCAAGAAAAGGAGAGGAAAGAAAAAAGGGAGTAAGAAAAAATGAGTAAAATAGGATTCTGCTTCACGGGCGAGGGCGCAAGAGGATCAATACAAGCGGGCATAGCACTCGGATTACACGAGCGAGGCGTGGATGCCGACTTTACCATAGGAGTCTCCTCGGGCTCTATATGCGCAGCATCATACTCTTTTCTGGGGCCACAAGGACTCGCCGACATGTGGAGTGACATATCTAACATATTTGACGTATTCAAGATTAATTATGACTTTCCTTGGAAAAGCGGCCTTATGAACCAGCGACCAATGGAGAAGATCGTCTACAACGCCGTAAAAAATCAACCAATATGCGAGAGCGTCGTTGTAAGAATGAATATTGAAGACGGCAGAATGGACTATGTCTCGAACAAATCTGTGGGACCAGAAGAATTCGCTGAGGCCGTCCTAGGTAGTGTCGCGATCACCGCTCTGGTCGAGGATAGAAACGGATGGGTAGATGCAGGTAGCAGACAACTGGCTCCTTTAGAGCAGTGCATTGAGGCTGGGTGTCAAGAAATCTATGTGATTATGGGAAGACGCTTTGAGATAGACGAGTGGAAGAGGCCCACGGGATTCATGAAAGCGGTAAAGATGGCTTACCGGGCGTTGGACATAAGTCTAAACGAGTTCATGATGAGAGACATCAATCAATGCCTCAAGAAAGAAGGCGAATTTGGATATAAAGGAATAAACATACACCTTGTGCAGCCGAACGAGACACTTTTTGAGTCAGTTAGTTTTAACAGATGCAAGGAGGGAGTGGAGTACGGCAAGACGCACCACCAAATGATGGACAGAAGAGGACTGCTTAACTTTATGAGTGTGCCCTAGGTCTTCTTAAAGAATTTTTTCATAAAGTAGTCATCCAACGCCTCGAATTCAGGTTTTTCTTGATGACCGTGTAGGTGGGCGAACGGGCACTTGCTCGGCTGAGCGGGAGGGCATTTATCAACACTTTTTGAAGGCTCCATGTCCTTGCCCAAGAGTCTACTCCTTTCTCTGAAATAGGTCGTGGAATCCTTTGTCAAGTTCTCCGTAAGTGCTTGGTTACCTCCGAACTCGAACTTTTGTTTATTGTAATGCAACCAGTATTTGAATACTTTGTCGGCTTCGTCCGAATCCCTATTAATTGGCTCTCTACTTGTCTCCCACTCTCCCTTAAAACTTTCTCTTCTCGTCGGCACGAGTTGCGCTATGGGGACGTCCTTGCGTATAGATATGACCTTTCCAACGTCCGTCACAGACAAATTCATCCATATGTCATACTGGAGCCAGTCGGATTCTAATACGGCCTCGACAATGTTGAACCCTTGTGGCGGGAAGTTTATTGGGTTTCGTATGTGAAGGCACCAACCGGGAGGCGTCTGAAATATTAGACCGGTCCATAGTTGCATTACATTGGGTTCTACGAAACCCAAGGTCAACTTTGTGCGTCCCGAATTAGGGAATATCCACTTCTCAAAATCGGAGTGGTCTTCTGGTCTCACCAGAGAGCGGACAATGCGGTAATCCTCGTCGTCGTACGACTCCATGTTAATAATCTTGAATTTGCCGTCTTCCAAAACAAAATCCATATCCACAGGAGGATAAACCCAGAATCCGGACTGGTTGGCGTTGACATAGGGTCCGCACCATTGGACGGCAGCTTGGTTGGCGACGCCCTTGCAAGACTTTTCGGCCTTCTCAATCTTGCAAGCTTTCGGGTGAACTTCCCATATTTTAAGTTGCATATGATCAACACTTCTTTCTTTGAGGGAGAATTCCAATTTTAGTAAATTTTGGAATCTGAGTCAATCTGCATTTGGGCCAACGAAGATTTCGGAAAAAAAGCCTATATATTTCGTAGTTTAAACCAAAGGATGAAAGATGGCATTTTTCCAGAATCTGTTTGATCAAGAGTACCAAGGATTTCTTCTTCTAGCCGACAGGAAGTTGGCTCCGACGTTCAAGGTTCTACCCAACAAAAACTTGCAGTCAAACCAAGTTGCTTGGAATCCGGGACCATATGATTTTTCTTCATCGGGAGCATTGGAGTTCAATTTTTCATGGGATCCGGAGTTTAAAAACTGGTCCTCCGTTTCCATAGACGTGGCCGGGGCAAACCCTTCCGCAACGAGCGCTCAAGAGGTAGTGAGCAAGTTGAACTTGGAGCCCATATTCTCATCTTTGTTTATTGCCAAAGTAGTCAACGTTGAAGGTTCTGAATCGGTGGGCGTTACGAAGAACCCAGCCAAAAAGCAGAATGTAAGGATGTATTTCGGTAATTATGGTGCCCAAGTCCAACTTGGGTTCAACAAGAGGGCTGGTGTCGCCGAACTGCCCGAGTATTTCAACAGACACACAATTCAGAACAGATCGCATTACGAGGATTCTGTGGGAATGCTTATAAGACTCGACGAAAACGATACGGCCGATCGAGCGATTATAGAGTCTGCTGGTTTTCTTCCGGACGAAATGAAAGAGGATTGGCAACTGTTGAGGGGGAGAAGTTCCGGCTTGTTTACTTTTCAGAAATTGACGGTTGACGGTTCTGATAGAATAACTCAGATAATAGAATACCCCGCCGGGGCCTTGGCTGGGGATTTTGCCCGTAAGATAAACTACACATATAATGGAAGCAATACCAATCCCTCAAAGGTTACTGAAATACCATATGTGTTGGCCGATGGGGATTTGGTGAATCCGTGAACGCCTACTCCAAAACTTAGGTTTAAAAAATGAAATTTCACGGGCATCATCATCTGAACAACAAGTGTGACGAAAGAACTAATTCTTCTTTGTCAATTAGATTGTGGAACAAGCGGCTGTATAAAGCCCCAGACAATATTCCCTTTTCAGTTAAAAACACGCCCGAACCAACACCTAGCCCGACCAACTCGTCCACGCCTAACCCTACGGCAAGTCCTACGCCTAACCCTACGGCAAGTCCTACGCCTAACCCTACGGCAAGTCCTACGCCTAACCCTACCCCTACGCCAACGTCAACGTCAAATTTTGGTAGCTCGGGATATCAATGGATGACGATCAACTCTGTCACATCAAGTGCAGCGTCTGGCGTCGGACAAAATGGCATTACGATTTCAATTGTTCAAACTGGTGGCGGTATGGGTAGTATTAATGGAATGTATGCGGCCGGAGTGTTCCCTGCGGAGTACGGGGTGCCGTCTGGCGGAACTCAAATACAAAACACCCGATCCGGAACGTTCACTGCAACCTTTGGCCAGCCCGTCAGAGACGCTTTGGTTGCGTTTGCCAGTGTCGGGAACCCCAGTGTTTCTGTTCCGGTTCAAGTATCGACACCTTTCACTCCGATTTGGGGTATAGACACGACATATCAAAATCCAGTAAACGCATCGCAATACTCTCAATTCACGGGACGCGAAGGGTTCAATATCATCAGAATAGATGGAACGTTCACTAGCGTCAGTTTCAACTATGCTGTAAGTGAATTCTACTGCACGGTTTGTTTTGGATTTGTCAATCAAAATGTACCCGTTTAAGGCTTTCATTGGGTGAATGAAGGTAAAGTCTTCTTAAAATAAGAAAAAGCGATGAGTTACTATTTTATGGTATGCAATACTTCGTGAGCGCGGAAAATTCAAGTTATTTCTATTGGCAGTTGGAACTGCTTATAGAAAGTTTCTTGATGCATGGATTGGAAAATAATTTGGTCATAGGGATGGCCGAGAATAACGATCAGAAAATAAAAGACTATTCGTCTAACTTGGTGCGCTACGGCAAGAAATTTATACATTCTAACGAGGGCAAGGAACTTGGCTACCTTCCCTTGAACCGAGTGGGTGCCCTCAGGTACGCGCTTGCCTACGACATAATCAAGACACCATTCGTTCTGATCCATGCAGATATGATCCTAAGAAACCCGATCGTGCTCGGCGAGGAAGACAAGGACTATGGAATCATAGTCAATAACTACGAGGAAATATCGGCCGCAGAGGAGAAGTTAGTCAAGGATTATATAGATCCGAGCCTTCATCGATTGGCTGAAGAGCGGGGAGTAGGGCTAGACGAACTTCCGAAACTGCCCTTTGTGTCGGCGCCGATTATCTTTAACGAGCCCTCAGAATATGTGCTAAGTACCTTTTTCTCTAAGTTGCAGTCGAATTTAATACAAATCATGAAGTCCAAGGACAAGAGCTTTTCATGCGAGCAAGCGGCGTGGGAACTAACGCTGACCGAGTCGTTCCAGCACTGCGGGATAAAAGGCAAGTTTTTGGCGGCGTCTCTTCTCCATTCGGACGACAACTTGAATTTAATACACTACAAGAACGGAATACCTCCCGTTTTCAACAAGAAGTTTTATCATTTCAATAATGGAAGTTTCTACAGCAGCCAAGGGCCCTACGAGACGCTGATGGAGCATAATCCGACCGTGAACACAAACTACCTCCAGCAAGTCATAAGATCATACAAGAGAAGATACAACAAGTAATTAAGCGGCGCCGTGGTCGTCGAACATCTGACGCAACTTCTTTTTGTTAATATCCTTCACTACAGACCCTCTGAAATGGGGCGGAACATCGTGCATGCCCAATGTCTTGATCTCCGGGTGAATTTCGGTCGTGGGATTTCCTTGTTCGTCCCTAGCGTGCCAACTTACTAGTTTCATCGGGTCCGGCGTAAAGTCAGCGAATCTCTTGACACTTTGCGCCCAGTTTGGACGTGGAGTTCTGACGGTGTGTTTGTCCACCACGTCAAATAGTTCCACCCATTTTTTAATCTGATCCTTGGTGATTCCCAAGATCTTTTTCTTGCTCAGAAGATCATCCAGTTGATCTTTGTCGAATTCCTTGAGTCGGAGGAGATATACGACTATGTCTCTTTCTTGATTTGACCATCCGGTAGGAGCCTCTCTATCGCCAACCTTTCTATTTCTTCCGAGGGCTCGCTCCACGCTTTCTATCGAATTGTCTTTTAGTATCCATGCAAGGGCGAGGTACTTGTCTTTTTTGTCCGCCAGTTGAGGAGGAACTTCTACGTTAAGGTGGACCCCTGGGAGGACTTTCTTCAAGAGGCCGAGTCTAGAATACATGACTATGTATTTCTTGGGGTCTATTGACGGATCTTCAAGGCCCTTGAGGAATTCCTCTCGGACTCTCTCTAAAGCCACGCCCTCTAAGTCCGAGAACTTAGATATAGCGTCCTTCAGCGGTTGCTCCATGGGCTGCTTTCCGTACTTGGCTTGCATCCTTATCGCCCTCATGACTCTGAGTTTGTCCTCGTCAAATCGAGCCTCGGCTTTGCCGACCGCCTTTATTTTTCCCGAATGAAGGTCATGGTATCCGGATTTGGTTGGGTCATAAAGCTTGCCGTTTTCTCCATCGGCCTTGTTGAGTTCTATGTACATGGCGTTGATGGTAAAATCCCTTCTTTCGGCGTCTTCGTGGGGGTTATCTACGAAGTCCACTTCAGACTGGCCGTTGACGGTCTTCGCGTCCTTTCTGAACGTCGCAACGTCAAATTCCTCTCCGTTTACAACGGCACCGACGACAAACGGCTTGTCGGCAGAATCTCTGCCTTTCAAGTAGTACTTCTTGTTGTCATCGTCCCCTGCGATCTTAGGCTTGAAAGGAAGATCCCATTTTGGATCTTCCTTCGTCATGGAGAAACCCGCGTTGTGGAGGATCACGGCGATCTGTTCGGGCGTGGCATTTGTTGCAAGATCAAGATCTTTGGACTTCTTTCCGAGCAAAAAGTCGCGTACTGGACCTCCGACCAAGAACAAAGATTTCTTGGGCATGGTCACTTTAGATGAAATGTCATTAGTAAGGGATATTGATCCACTGTCGATAAACGCTTGTACAATTGGACGCAAGTTTGAAGGAGGAATGAATCCTTTCTCTAATTTTATGTATTCCTTACGCCATTCCTTCTTTTCTGTTTCCTCGGATATGACGTCTCTATTTGCTATAAATTCTTTAAATGATTTCATGGTTTTTCCTTCGCTTCAATTTTGTTCGTAATTTTGCTTCTTGATTCCTTCTGGCACATTGTCCCTTTTCTTGAAAGAGAATACACAAGTCAGAACGTTATCTTTATCGACATGCTCCACTTCCGTGTGGGCGTTTACGAAGTCGTACTTCTTGAGTATCTCGGGGTCCACATCATTCATCTTTTGAACCGTCATGATGTGGATCAAGGTCTTCGTGAAAGATATTGCAAAGTTTAGTTCTTGCTGGTTCCCAGAGGCGGGAGGGATGAATTTTTCATCTCCCTCTCTAAATGATTCACCAACCTTTCTTACTCTTGAATCAGTTTCCGGGTCATGTGTCAAGTTATTGACAGCATTCCACGAAGCGGAAGTAATCATGTATAGAGGAGTGCCGTCCCTGCGTCTACCCGAAGGACTATCATCCGTGGGCAAAGCCGGCAACTGTAGCGGCAAGGAAACACCGTCAGAAACCTTCTTATTTGGCAGCGTAGGAATATCAGCTGTTTGTGGAGTTGCTCTTGTAACTCCACCGGAACGTTCGTAGGCTCTACGAGCACCAAGGCCTATGCCGCCTGCCAAACCGCCTGCCACCATTTGGACAGCGCCCGGCGTTCTGTCGCCTCCGAATGGAATCCCATAGGCAGTTGCTTTATCTGAGACGGTGTCCGAAGAAAGTTTTGTTCTCTTTGCGATTTCAGATAAGAGCCATTCTTTAAAGTTCATAAGGGGCCTTGTAATCCTAGTTTTGTTAGCAGCCATGCAGCCATCGAAACCCACAACAACTGTACGAAAAAGTTAAGAGCCATGTTCCAACTCTGCTTTCTCTTGTCGTGATCCGACTCGAAAGATCGGACTTTACTATCTATCTCATAAAGATGCTTTTTTACGACCTCAATGTCTTCCGATTCCAAAGTTCTCACCCTAGCCTCCAGATCGTGCTTTGATCGCATTAATTCGTCAATCTCCTTCTCAATTTCAGAGATTTTTTTTGTGATTGACCTTGCCTTCTCCATTGCTTTGTCAATTGACTCTTTAAGCGAGGAGTAATCTGGATAATCTTCGTCCATAAGTGCCTTTGACAATTGTAATAAGTCATTCTATATAGTTGGTATGGATAAAGAACTAGAGTTGGGAGGGGAGGTCATCGGGTCGGATGAGGTCACAGCCGCGAGGCCTCAAGCACAAGAATTGTCTATCATTAGCGACGAGTCCCTTTTGGGTGTTTATGGCGAAATAATGGACAATTTGCGTGATGATAGAAATCAAGTTTCGGGCCTTGTCGACACTTTTTCTAACATGGTCCTTAATGACGGCGACTCGTCTACTGCTAGCAAGGAGGCGCTTGTCAATCTTCTCAAGACGAAGATAGAGACAAGCGACAGGATGGCGAAGATAGCCGACTTAATGACGAGGGTCAAGTTGAAGCAGCCCGACACCTTTCAGCCATGGATGGGGAAGGGTAAGGAAAAAGGCGGGAACACAATCAATATATACGACTCCAGCGGGATCAACAGAAAGTCACTAATGGAAAAGATTCAGAGGGAGAAGAAAGAAACATGAACCACAATCTTGAATTTTGGCTAGAGGCTGAGAGTCCGGAACAAGTAGATCCGGTGGCAGCCGCCCCGGAAGCGGGCCCGGAAATGGACGGTGGACAGATGGAGCCAGAACAAGTTCCGGCCGACGATGTTCCGACCCAAGACGACGTTTCGCAAGATCCCGAGACTCCGGATATGCCCGAGGAGTCCGATAGCAACTTGGATTTTGAGGTGTGGAAGTCAAATTATTTCAAGGAAAGTGTCAAGGGCGATGCAGCCAAGTTGATGGAAATGCTATCTCCAATGAGGGAACGGGACGAGATGGTGCCTTACCAGAGGAAGTTCGTGGAAGATAATTGGAATGTGCAACTATTGAGAGCCAACGCTAATGTCGCAAGCGCCTCAAAGAACATAAGAAAGAGCATCAAAGATCAACTTGACAAAAACAATCCCGCAACGAGCGTTGTCAACCATATCTTTCAAGGGTTGGAGCCGGTTCCAGGACTGAACGAGGCTTTTATAAGAATGATGGGATACAGCGGGAACAAGGGCGAGATACATAGAAAGTTTCTAGCGGCGCTAACCGGTTCGGTCCAAGTAAGTAGCAGCCCCGATAAGGAAAATATCATATTCAATGATAAGGAATACTCGATCAAGATGTCCACAAGGCTCAACTCGGAATGGGGAGAGGTCGCCCTTGGGAGTTGGAGTTTGAGAGAGGATGATCCCGAGAGATATCTGTCAGAGCCCGAACTCAAGAGACTTGCCGAGGGGAGCCCCGAAGAGCGCGACGTGCTGAGGAGAAGGATTGTTGTTGAATCAATCGCGAAACAGTTCGACGAGCAAGCGTTCATAATAAATGTAGTAGACGACAGCGGAACGATCTACTACCTCGGATGGGACATGTCCAACGCCCTCAGAGGTGCCTACACAGAAGGCAAAGTGCTCGTCAAAACCGTTAAGTCCGAGAACTCGGAGGCGATGATAACCGACGACGGCCAAATAGTGCCGATGATAGACCTAAAGATCTACTTCGTGAAGGAGACGGGCGGTCAAGATGAGTACGGCAATCCAGAACTTGACGAGATAGAGTTCATGGAGAAAAGGAACGGAATGCTATTCCTCACGGCCGGGTTGGCGACCATCAAGGAAGCGGCGGAGGCGATGCAAGGAACAGAATTCAAAGAGTTCGCTTATCCCGGCAACCCGAGCGACTTGAAGGTGCTCAAAAGGTGCGTATACAGCGTCCACGATCTACTCATGAGGCAGTGCTGAAATGAAATTTGAAGAATATCTCGCAAAAAATCACCCCGAAATGCTAGACGAGGTCAAGATTCCCAAGTCATTGCAGAGAGCAATGATGCCTGTGGTGGCGGCGGCGGGACTATTGGGGAGGCCGTCAGAGGTCGGGGCTGCAACGCCTCAAGCCCCGGCTATGGATGCCCAAGGCGAGTTCAGCGAAATCCCCTTTGACAGCCGAATAGGTCCGCGCCCCGACCATCACATTTCCGACTATGACTTGTACTACTATCAATTGAAGAAGGTGAGCGAATTCTTGAAGGATAGACAGATAGCATTCAATATGGGCAAACAGATAACCCCTCCGATGTGGTACGTGAAAATGGGCGATCATTACAAGTGGAAACGCCCGAATCCACCAAAGTTCTCGGAAAGAGAACAAGCCTACGCAAAGTACATGAACGACAAGAAAAACAGCGAAGATCAAAAACAGATGATGACCAGCCTTTACAACAGCACAAGGTGAAAATGAGATTTTCAAGCTTCATAGACAAGAAAAACGCGAGGGCCAGGGAGGAGTTGGAGATAATACGCGACATACTCAAGGATGGCGGACTCAAAGTACAAGACTTCCTCAAGAGCGATAGTCCCTATATTTTCCTCTCAAGTCCTCAAGAAGGACTAAATTTCGAGGGTGTGCGAATATACAAAGTTGGATCCAATCTCGCCTACAGAATACAGAACGAAAACTCCACCGAGCCCTACGGCCAAGCCTACTCGCTCGACCTAGAAGATATTTTTTCTGACCTTGTATCTGACATGTCGGGAGAAAAGGCTGCCGATAAGATCAAAGAAGCGGTTGTGGACGAGTTCAAAAATTTCTTCAAGAAGAGTTCCGAGGCGCAACAAGAGTTAAATTCAACACCGGGCGATCCGCAAAGTAAAATAATGGTTAACGGAAGCGCTGGAGACATTTCAAACACTATGTAATTCGATCAAATTTTCCGCCAAAAAGCCTATATACCGTGTCCAACCCTTCCGGCTTAATCATAGGCGCTTAATGGCACTCCAACCCCGTAACAGAAAAAGTTTACTTGAGCAGTTCTTCGCCCCTGTCGGCCAAGATGTTGCCGCCAACCCCAACCAAAGAATGAAGGGAAACTTCGTGGCGGTAAAGGGTAGCCTCGTCAGTTTTAACTACACGTTTTGGAAGCACGATCCGTATCCACTAGTAATAATAATCGACAACAATCCAGCCTCAGACAAATTATCTGGAATTAATCTCCACAGACTAACATTCCCGTCCATAAGAGAATTGATTGCGAGAACCGGCAAAATGGGCTTTTCTTACAAGTCCGTTTCCGACGACGAGAACTTTAAGGCCGCCTACCGCTCCTACAAGAGAGCAGGCGTGCGCCAGATGAAGGTTCTCGACAGCAATTTCCTTTTGAGAATCATGTCGGCAGTGAGGTCTTACGATCCCGCCGAGGTTCAGATAATAAGAAGGCAAGTTCAAGAGCAGATAAGACAACAGATAAATCCAAAAGCCAGCCAAATGACTACTTTAAATCAGCCCCAACAGGGTCAAATTAACTCTGGAGAGTGATGGAAGACTCGTTAGGAAAAATAAAAGAAATGGATGCCGCCTTCGAAAGTTTGAAGGCTGCCTTATTGTCTGCGACGAAAGTGGTAGTTGACAACTTTTCTAAGGTGGCTGGGGGTCTGGATCCGGATGTTGTTCAAGCATTTAAAGATCTTGGCGAGAACATAGAGCAAAGCACCGACCAATTCAAGAATCTAGTCACCAAACTTAAAGAGGTTGGTGAGACTATTGAAAAGCAAAAGGCAGAAAAGCCAGCGGGAGTTTCTGAAAAGAAAGTCGAGCCCAAGGCAACAAACGACATCCTAAAACAGATATTGAAAAGCCATAAAAAAGCTCGAACGGAGATAAAGGAGGGACTTAAGGGGTTAGTTGGTACTGCCGTAATAAGCGTAGAAAGCAAAACTGAGAAGGCCGCGGCGGCCGCTTTGCCACCGAGTAGCGGTGGTGGTGGTGGTGGTGGTGGTGGTGGTGGTGGTGGTGGTGGTGGTGGTCCGCCAGACCCGCCAGATCCTTCAAAGTATGATAAGTACGGCGAAGACATGGCCAAATATATAAACAAAGGCTTCTGGGATGATTTCGGGAAGAAGTCGGCCAAGTTTGCGATGGGCGTTAGCAACATGATATCCGGCGGCGAAGGCAACATCATGCAACAAATTTTTGCCGGATCGGTTGCCGACGCAACAGAGTTCGGACAAGAGATGAGAGAGATAGCTTTCCAGACCCAAGGTGTAACTGGCGATTTCAAAGACATGCAGAGAGAATTCGTTAACCTCGGCAGTTCGGTGGTGAGCGAGACCGGAAAGTCTATAGATGCTCTCAATAAAGCCGTAACTTCAAACTATAAGAAGGGGTTTAAGAACCAGAAAGAAGGACTTAAGGTTCTGAAGTCAGGTTTGTACCTATCAACGATGATCGGATCCGAGACTCAACAGACAGCCGATTTGTTTGGCGATTGGCATAGAACTCTAGGGATGAGCGCAAATCAGATGAGCGACCTCTCAAGGAGCATGAGAGATGTGGCGCTTTCCACGGGAGTGACAGGCGACGAACTTCTCGGCGCGATGAAATCCTCTGAAGGGATCCTCAAAAACATGAGGAATCAAGGGACGCTTACCTCCGACGCCGCAAGAAGTGCAATTCAAATGGTCGCCGAATTCAAAAAGACGGGGTTTGAAGAAAATATCAAATTCACAGAAGCGATGTCCAGTTACGAAGCCCTTCAGAATGCCGACGCTGGGGTACAGTCTACGCTTTACGATGTCGCAAATAGAATTGGTGGCGACGCTTCCCAAAGGCTTCTTTTCGGAGAATTCGGGAAAACTAGACAAGATCAAGGTGACATAGCTGCAAAAATGAAAGAAATGGTGGCTCACGTCGTTGGCAAAGATACAGAAGATTTTGATTTTAAGACAATGTCCAAGGAAGAAAGAAGAACGCTAGCAGTGTTCGCCAAAGCTAGAGGCACGAGCATAGCGGGATTAGAAAATCTAATATCTACGCATGAAAAAGCAAGTAAGGGTCTAAGCGGAACCTTGGACGATCTAGATCAAAGAGCCAATTCAAAGTTCGGAACCGAGGAAGAAAAAAAGCAAGCCTTGCAGCAAAAAGATCAAGCCATTATGGGAGCAAGCCAAAATGTGCTGTCGTCACTGAGAGAGAAATCCTCTGGCGATATAGGTTTGAAAGACGCAATGACAAGCTTATTCAAGAGCGATGACTTCGCAAATAGCAAGGCAGATATGTCGGCCGCCATGATCAACATGGCCTCTCAGTCTGCGGAGATGGCGAAAAAGTTCGGACTCAGCGGGACTAAGGAGCAGATGGCGACTCAAGTCGCTGGAATGGACAAAGAGAAGTTCTTCGAGAACAGCATGGTTGCTAGTGTTGAAAATTTAATGAAGGCTCAGAAAGAAAAAGGAATGGATGTCGGCGACTACAGCGGAATGCTCAAAGCCTTAAAGACGGGAGATGCAAAGACCTTCAATGAAATGTACGATAATTTCGACAAAGACCAGAAAAAACTTGCGATACAAACAGAAGCTGATACTGATCCTCAGAAAAAGCTTAACCTTTCAATATTACAATTCAACGAGAATGTAAGAAAATTTATTTCTGGGTACGTCACCGCCTCGATGGCCTTACTCGGAGGCATGGGCTTACTAGGCATTCAACTTGCTCTTAATAGTGCCGCGTTGTGGGCGACGTTAGGCAGCCCGATCAAGGGAATGGGCGCATGGCTTGCTCGCTTGGGAGGAATGGCGACTCCGG
>Ga0209085_1000546_pt1 | contig 27261 bp, 21 predicted proteins | sample C_131016_EF_Meta_FD_187310 | JGI IMG/M metagenome (GOLD analysis project Ga0209085, IMG submission 187310) | Freshwater microbial communities from Lake Croche, Canada to study carbon cycling - C_131016_EF_MetaG (SPAdes) (version 2) | ecosystem: Environmental > Aquatic > Freshwater > Lake...
CGCTCATCAAATTCAGGCCATAAAATATCCGTGAAATACAGCTCTGTATAAGCCAGTTGCCACAACAAGAAGTTGCTCACACGCTGCTCACCACCAGTACGAATAAATAAATCTGGCTCTGGAGCATAGGCCATTGAAAGATGGGGCGCAAGCAACTCCTCAGTCACTTGCTCTGGCTTCAAATTGGGGTTCACTTCCAGGCAACGGCGCATGGCTTGCAAGATATCCCAGCGGCCACCATAGTTTGCAGCAACGGTTAAGGTAATCGCTTTACACCCAGCAGTCTTTTCTTCCGAAAACTGAACCATCTCCTGTATGGCTGAATCGAAACGACTCAGATCGCCAATCACACGTAGGCAAATATCATTTTCGGCAAGACGGTCAACCTCACCTTTCAAGGATTTAAGAAAGAGCTTCATCAAAAAGCCTACTTCTTCTGGAGGGCGACGCCAGTTTTCAGAACTAAACGCAAAAATAGTGAGGTATTTAACTCCGCTGCGGCGACACTCTTGAACAATTTTACGAACCGCAGCCAAACCCTCAGAGTGCCCAGCTACACGAGGCATCATACGTTTGCCTGCCCAACGCCCATTCCCATCCATGATGATTGCCACGTGGCGAGGAATCGCGCTTAACTCTGGAATATCTTGGGTTGAACTGAGGTGTTTGGTCATTAGAAACTTACATTCAATCAGGCTCTTAAACCGTCATGATCTCTTTTTCTTTTTCAGAGACAGTTTTATCAATATCAATAACTGCCTTATCTGTCATCTTCTGAATATCCTCAGTTGCGCGACGCTCATCGTCCTCAGAAATTTCTTTATCTTTAGTTAAACGTTTTAAATGCTCGTTGGCATCACGGCGTAAATTGCGCACGGCAATCTTTGCATCTTCGCCCTCACTCTTCACGACTTTGGTGAGCTCCCTGCGGCGCTCTTCTGTCAAGGCAGGCATTGGCACACGAATCACAGTACCTTGTGATGCTGGGTTTAAACCCAAATCTGAATCACGTATTGCCTTCTCAATAGCAGCAACCATGGTCTTTTCAAAGGGCTGAACATTAATGGTGCGAGCGTCTGCTAAACCTAGGCTGGCAACCTGACTCAAAGGGGTTGGATTACCGTAGTACTCCACCTGAATGTGTTCCAAAATTCCGGGATTAGCGCGACCAGAGCGAATCTTGGCCAAACTGCTTTTCAAAGACTCAAGAGACTTTTGCATCTTTTGATCGGTTGTAGATTTAATTGCTGCTGCAGACATCAGGCCTCCTATTAAACGTGTACCAAAGTACCTTCAGATTCACCCTGCACTACGCGCATTAATGCGCCTGGCTTGAGAATTGAAAATACTTTGATTGGTAATTTACGGTCACGGCATAAAGCAAATGCAGTGGCATCCATGACTTGCAAGTTTTTAATGATTGCTTCATCAAAAGTAATGGTCTTATATAAAGTGGCCGTCGGATCTTTTACGGGATCAGCACTATAGATACCATCCACCTTTGTTGCCTTGAGCATGACATCTACACCCATCTCAGCACCGCGCAGAGCGGCTGCTGTATCGGTTGTAAAGAATGGGTTACCTGTACCAGCTGCGAAAATCACTACCTTACCCTCACTCATCGCACGAATTGCACGTGGACGAATGTAAGGCTCAACTACTTGATCCATTCTGAGAGCGGATTGCACACGCGCCTCAACACCTTTTTGACGCAACGCATCTTGTAGTGCAAGGGAATTCATCATGGTGGCCAACATACCCATGTAATCTGCAGTAGCTCGATCCATGCCGGCAGCTCCACCAGCAACACCACGGAAAATATTGCCGCCGCCAATCACAATGGCAAGCTCAACACCACTACTCACCACCTGGGCAATTTCTGAAACCATGGAATCAATAGTGATCGGGTTAATGCCAAAAGCATCATCACCCATAAGGGCTTCACCAGATAGTTTGAGGAGGACGCGTTTGTAGGCTGGCATGTTTTTATTTTTCCGTAATTTGCCAAGTAATTTACTTACTTAGCTTATTGATCTTTAAGCACTTTTTAATATCTTCGCCAAATTATAAAGGGCTTGGGAAAGATCAAACAAAAGGGCATAGAAACCTGAGTTTCTATGCCCTTTTGGGTATTACCGACCACCTGGGGCAAACCCCAAAATGGCTAATTAAGCAGTAGCTTTAGAGGCAGCAGCTACCTGAGCGGCAACTTCAGCCGCAAAGTCGTCTTGACGCTTCTCAATGCCCTCACCTACAACAAACATGGTGAAACCCTTGATTGTTGTATTTGCAGCCTTGAGCATTTGCTCAACAGTTTGCTTATCGTTCTTTACGAAAGTTTGGTTTAACAAAGAAACTTCTTTGAGGTACTTCTGAATAGAACCTTCAACCATCTTCTCAACAATTTCCGGTGGTTTGCCAGATTCAGCAGCCTTTTGCACCGCAACGCTACGCTCAATCGCAATAGATTCCGCAGGAACATCAGCTGTAGATAAAGCCACAGGCTTCATCGCAGCAATATGCATTGCTACATCCTTAGCAGCAGTTTCGTCACCCTCAAATTCAACCATCACACCAATCCGCGTGCCATGGAGATAGGAAACCAACTTGCTAGTACCAGCAAAACGCTTAAAGCGACGCGGCATGATGTTCTCACCGATCTTTCCGATCAATGCACTGCGAACTTCGTCAACCGTTTTACCGTTCAGTGGCAATGCCAACAAAGCAGCAACGTCAGCTGGGTTCTTTTCAGAAACCAACTTGACGCACTCGTTTGTAAAGGCCAAGAAATCGTCGTTCTTAGAAACGAAATCCGTTTCGCAGTTCACTTCAAGCAAGGCACCGTTATTACCATTGATGAATGAAGCAACAATACCTTCAGCAGTGACACGAGAAGCAGCTTTACCAGCTTTACTACCCAGCTTTACACGCAGAATTTCTTCTGCACGTGCCATATCGCCTTCAGCCTCGGTCAAAGCCTTTTTGCACTCCATCATTGGAGCATCAGTCTTGGCGCGTAACTCGCCAACCATTGCAGCTGTGATGGCGGCCATTATTCAGCTTTCCCTTCTTCAACAAACTCTTCTTCGCCCTCTTTAATGGCAGTCAACACTTCCTGGGCTGCATTTGCACGGCCGTCTAAGATTGCATCGGCAATGCCGCGTGTATAAAGAGTTACCGCTTTACTAGAGTCATCATTACCAGGGATGATGTAATCAATGCCCTCTGGTGAGTGGTTGGTATCTACAACAGCAATGACTGGAATGCCAAGCTTGTTAGCTTCAGTAATTGCAATCTTGTGATAGCCAACGTCGACTACGAAAATAGCATCAGGAACGCCATTCAGATCCTGAATACCACCAAGTGCTTTTTGCAATTTGTCGAGATCACGGTCATTGGTCAAGGCTTCTTTCTTAGAAAGCTTTTCCCAGTCGCCCGCCTCTTTAGCTACTGCCATGTCTTTCAAACGCTTAAGGGAGCCTTTAACTGTTTTGAAATTGGTGAGCGTACCACCCAACCAACGGCTATCGATATAAGGCATACCGGCACGAGTTGCTTCTTCAGCAATAATCTCGCGTGATTGGCGCTTAGTACCAACAAATAAAATCGTGCCACGATTAGCAGAAACTTGTTTTGCAAATTTCAGGGCGTCCTGAAACATTGGCAATGTTTTTTCCAAGTTAATGATGTGGATTTTGTTACGATGACCGAAAATAAATGGGGCCATCTTTGGGGACCAGAAGCGCGTTTGGTGACCAAAATGGCAACCGGCTTCCAGCATTTGACGCATCGTTACTGACATAACTTCTCCTAAGGGTTGGTTCTAAAGTTGAGTCCTAGCTGCGCTAAAAAACGCCACCCTGGAAGACTCAACTTGCGATTTCAAGTCCAAATAGACCTGAGACCAAAATTATAGCTTAAATATCAATGCTCTAGCTAGCCCTAGCCCAGCATCAGATAGGGTAAAGAGACATAAAAGCAGCACTAGAGACCCTCCAAAGTAGGCCCTTGCCTAAATTTTAGGCAAGCTCGCTGAGTCAAAACTATCCAAGTCGTTGATAATCAAGGAATGAATAGTGTATTTACTGCAGAAAAAGACATTCTTGGAATGCGCGAAGCGGGTCGCTTGGCTAGCGAAGTTTTGGATCATGTCGCGCCCCATGTCAAAGTTGGAGTGACCACCGGAGAATTAGACCGGATTTGCCATGAGTACATGCGGGATGTCCAAAAGACCATTCCTGCACCACTCAACTACCAGCCACCAGGCTACCCACCATTTCCAGCATCGATTTGCACCTCAGTCAATGATGTCATTTGTCACGGCATTCCAGGTGACAAAGTTCTAAAGAGTGGTGATGTTGTTAATTTAGATATCACGGTGATTACTCCCGATGGCTATTACGGCGACACCAGTCGGATGTTCATGGTGGGCGAAGTTTCTGTCATGGCAAAGCGTCTTACCCAAATTACTTTTGAATGTATGTGGCTCGGTATTGCCCAAGTCAAACCGGGGGCGTCACTCGGTGACATTGGTCATGTCATTCAAACCCATGCTGAAAAATCTGGCTACTCAGTAGTGCGTGAATATTGTGGCCATGGCATCGGCAAAGTATTTCATCAAGATCCGCAAATTCTGCACTATGGCAAACCCGGCACCGGCGAAAAACTCGTTGCTGGCATGACTTTCACAATCGAACCCATGATTAATGCTGGCCGTCGCGATATCCGTACGATGCCAGATCAGTGGACAGTCAAAACAAAAGATCGTAGCCTGTCCGCACAGTGGGAGCACACGCTTTTAGTTACACAAACTGGTGTTGAGGTCTTAACCTGGTCTGAAGGTAGCAACCCTGCGCCTGATTGTGTCAAAGGTCTTTCTTTTAGACCATCGCTAGCTAGCGCTTAAATCTATGAGCGATTTGCAGCAAGGAACAAATCAGATTACCGATGCTGCAAGTCTGCGCGCTGCACGAGAAACTGCCTACACTGAGTTTAAAAAAACTCAAGCTGTTGGCAAACTGACTAAGCAGTTAAGCAAAGTCACAGATCAGCTTCTCACTCAATTTTGGAGCGATTGTGGTTTGAATAATGACGCCACTTTGCTTGCAGTTGGGGGGTACGGTAGAGGCTCACTATTTCCTTACTCTGATATTGATATCCTCATATTACTTCCTACAAATCCTGAGTTAGCTCAATCCTTATCCAAGAAAGTTGAGCAATATGTTGCAAGCTGTTGGGATGCAGGCCTGGAGATTGCCTCTTCAGTTAGAACGGTTGCGGAATGCATTTCGGAGTCCGAACAAGATATAACCGTACGCACTTCTTTGCTTGAGGCGCGATTCATTTGCGGTAAAAGATCGCTGTTGAAAGAATTCACAAAGGCGTTTGAGGCCGCCATGGATCCCAAAGCCTTCTTCCAAGCAAAACTAGCAGAGCAAATCCAGCGTCACTATAAATATCAGGACACACCCTACTCCCTTGAGCCTAATTGTAAAGAGAGTCCTGGTGGATTACGGGATCTGCAGCTCATCTCCTGGGTCAGTAAAGCAGCGTTGCTTGGTAACACCTTTAAAGACTTGAATGAAGCGGGCTTAGTGACCCAACGTGAGCTCACTGAACTGAACCGTAATCAGCGTTTTTTAGAGACGCTGCGGGCGAATCTCCATTTACTGGCAGGGCGCCGCCAAGACGTGATCGTCTTTGACTTACAGACCGCCTTAGCCAAGTCCATGGGTATTGAAGAAGAATCTTCTCGCCTGGCCAGTGAAGCGATTATGCGTCGCTACTACTGGGCTGCAAAAGCTGTCAATCAACTCAATGATGTACTTTTACAAAACATTGAAGCGCTCCTCTTTCCACAAGAGTCGAAAACAACTCACACCATTCCTGGTGAAGGTAATGAGTATTTCATTGGGCGACAAGGGGTTCTGGATATTACTGATCCACAGCTTTACCAAAAACATCCTGAGCAAATTCTGCGAACCTTTTTGGTGTTTGCTCAAACATCGAATGTGAAGAGTCTCTCTGCGACTATTTTTAGAGCCTTGTATAACGCTCGTCAAAAAATGGATAGTAAATGGCGCGCTGCCCCAGTCAATAAAGCACTTTTTATGGAGCTGCTCAAACAACCTGATGGTGTCACTCGCGCATTTCAGCTCATGAATCGTACTAGCGTCTTAGGTCGCTACTTGCCTGCCTTTAGAAGAATTGTTGGACAAATGCAGCATGACTTATTTCATGTCTACACAGTGGATCAACATATTCTGATGGTTCTTCGTAATGTGCGTCGCTTCATGGTGATTGAGCATACCCATGAATTTCCATTCTGCAGCAGCCTCATTGCTCACTTTGAAAAGCCATGGTTGTTAGTAATAGCCGCCCTATTTCATGACATTGCCAAAGGCCGCGGTGGTGATCACTCGCAACTTGGCAGAGCTGATGTGCGTAAGTTTGCAAAAGAGCATGGCTTAGATAAAAAAGATACTGAGCTCGTAGTATGGCTAGTTGCTGAACACCTTAATATGAGCCAGACAGCTCAGAAACAAGATATTACCGACCCAGATGTCGTCAGGGCATTTGCCAAAAAAGTAGGTGATGAACGCCACCTCACTGCGCTCTACTTATTAACTGTGGCTGACGTACGTGGCACTAGTCCTAAGGTCTGGAATGCCTGGAAGGGTAAGTTATTAGAAGACCTCTATCGTGCCACACTCAGAGTCTTGGGGGGAGCCAAGCCTGATGCTTCCTCAGAACTAGCCCAACATCAAGAAGAGTCTAGAACTAAATTGCGTCTCTATGGTATCGATGATCAGTCCTATGAAGATCTCTGGAAGCAGCTAGATGTTGCATTTTTCTTAAGGCAGGATTCATCTGATATCGCCTGGCTCACACGACACCTGTATAACAAGGTCAACAGTGATCAAGCGGTCGTTAGTGCAAGACTCTCGCCGATTGGCGAAGGATTACAAGTAGCTGTCTACGTGAAAGACCAAGAAGACCTCTTTGCCAGAATCTGCGCCTACTTTGAAAGGCATGGTTTCTCAATTTGGGATGCACGGATTCATACCACACGTCATGGTTACGCTTTAGATACCTTCCAAATATCTGGCAGCACCTTAGTGGATGAAGGCGGTAGTTATCGAGACATCATTCAACTAGTTGAGTTTGAGTTAACGGCCGCCCTCACGAATGCAGACCCCCTACCCAACCCAAGCATGGGTCGCCTCTCTAGGCAGTCACGCACCTTCCCGATTCAACCACGCGTTCATATGGTTCCAGATGATCGTGGCAGATATTACACACTCGCACTATCTGCCAGTGACCGTACCGGATTGCTCTACACAATCTCTAGAGTGCTAGCCAAACATCAGGTATCCATTCATACCGCACGCATCAATACCCTTGGCGAAAGAGTGGAGGACGTGTTACTACTCGATGCAGCAAACTTAGGTAAGAATCCTAAATTACAGATCCAGTTAGAGACTGAGTTGCTTGAGGCTTTGGGGGCTTAATCACCCACAAAAAGAAAGAGCCCAGGTTTTAAGCTGGGCTCTGCTAATACAAACTAGATGAATGCTTAATCTAAGAGGCCTGCCATTTGTAAGCCCTCACGACCAGCTGGGTGACGACAATCAACTTCTTCAAACTCATTGATATTGTCAATCTCCATACCCATCGCAATATTGGTTACCTTCTCCATGATCACCTCAACCACTACTGGAACCATGAAATGTTTAGCCATCTTTTGCGCTTCAACTAAAGCACCATTAATCTTGGCAGGATCGCTTACGCGGATTAATTTGCAACCTAAACCTTCAACTACCTTACCGTGATCAACGCCATAGCCTTTAAGGGTTGTATCGTCGACGTTAATATTGTCAAAGGCTAGCTGCACACAGTAATCCATATCGAATCCGCGTTGCGCCTGACGAATTAATCCGAGATAGCTGTTATTGACCAAAACCATTACTAAAGGTAATTTGAATTGCGCACCTACAGCCAACTCTTCAATTAAGAATTGGAAGTCGTAATCGCCTGATAAACCGACGACGGTACGAGTAGGATCAGCAGCCAATACACCTAGAGCAGCAGGAATAGTCCAGCCTAATGGGCCAGCTTGTCCGCAGTTAATCCACTGGCGATCGCCATACACATGCAAGAACTGTCCGCCTGCAATTTGCGATAAACCAATAGTAGTCACATAAATAGTGTCGCGACCAAATGCAGTATTCATTTCCTGATAAACACGTTGTGGTTTGACTGGAATGTTATCAAAATCAGTCTTACGCAACATGAGCTTCTTACGCTCTTGGCAACGACTGACCCAATCACCGTAATTATTAAGCTTGCCTTTTGCCTTCCAATCTTTAGCAACTTCAACAAATAACTCGAGAGCTGCTTTGGCATCCGAAACAATTCCGTAATCCGGCGTAAATACGCGGCCAATTTGCGTAGGCTCAATATCAACGTGAATAAACTTACGACCTTTGGTGTAAACATCAACTGAACCGGTGTGGCGATTCGCCCAACGGTTGCCAATGCCTAATACAAAGTCGCTTGCTAACATGGTTGCATTGCCGTAGCGATGCGCAGTTTGCAAGCCGACCATACCAGCCATTAAAGGGTGGTCATCCGGGATTGATCCCCAACCCATTAAGGTTGGAATCACTGGAATGTTCATCAACTCAGCAAACTCTACTAATAACTTAGAAGCATCTGCATTGATGATTCCGCCGCCAGCCACAATCAATGGCTTCTCGGCAGTCATTAACATTTCCATCGCTTTTTCGATTTGCTTACGGCTTGGTGTAGGTTTGTAAACCGCCAATGGCTCGTAAGTATCAATATCAAATTCAATCTCAGCCATCTGAACGTCAATTGGCAAATCGATCAATACTGGCCCTGGACGTCCAGAGCGCATGATATGAAATGCCTGCTGAAATACGCGTGGCACTAAACCTGGCTCGCGAACGGTAACAGCCCATTTAGTCACAGGCTTAGCAATACTCTCAATATCAACAGCTTGGAAATCTTCTTTATACAAACGTGCGCGTGGCGCTTGACCTGTAATACAAAGAATAGGAATGGAATCAGCGCTCGCTGAATATAAGCCAGTGATCATGTCGGTTCCAGCGGGACCGGATGTACCAATACAGACGCCAATATTGCCAGCCTTCGCACGGGTGTAGCCTTCAGCCATGTGCGATGCACCTTCTACGTGGCGCGCCAAAATATGGGTAATCGACTGACGTTCACGAAGTTGCGCATAGAGCGGATTAATTGCAGCGCCAGGTACTCCGAAAGCAGTAGTAATGCCTTCTTTTTCCATCACCAAAACCGCTGCCATTGCTGCCTTCATTTTTGCCATGATTTGCCTCCTAATGTTGTTGTAGGCGCAATGATGGTGAAATTTGCCCTTTTTGGGAAGATCAGCAAATCTATATCTAGTATTCCACCATGGAATAGTGTAAAAATAGTGCATTAAAACCATTAAAAAGCACCATGGATCGCGTCCAAGGCATATTTCTATTTATCCGTATTGTTGAGACAGGCTCCTTTAGCAAGGCTGCTGAGGACTTGGGCATTACCCAACCAACGGCAACGAAGTTTGTAGCTAGCCTAGAAAAACGTTTAGGCACTCTGTTGCTGCATCGCAGCACACGTGGAGTTACGGCAACTGAAATTGGCAAGCTCTACTACGAAAAATGCAAAATCATTTCTCAAGAAATTAACGAGGCTGACGATCTCGCCTCATTAATGCAATCGAAGGTCCGTGGCAAATTAACGATCAGCTCTTCAGTTGCTTTTGGGCGCCGCGTACTAACACCCTCGATCCTAGAATTTATGTCGCACCATCCAGAGCTAGAAGTAGATTTGAGTATGGATGATCGCTACATCAACCTAGTTGAGCAAGGAGTAGATTTAGCAATCCGAATGAGAAATCTGCCTGACTCCTCATTAGGCTCGCGATTCATCGGCATGAATCCTTGGATCTTGGTTGCCAATCCTAATTATCTTCAAGAGCATCGGGCGCCTAAAGTGCCAGAAGATATCAAAAAGCATCGTGCCCTGATCTATACAACAGCGCAAAGCGATCATCGCTGGAGCTTTACGAATCCCCAAAATCAAACTGAAGTTGTTGAGGTGAGGGGGCCATTTATTTCCAACAACCTTTCTTCCATTCTTTCGGCTGCGAGAGCGGGAATGGGCTTAGCAGCACTACCCTGCTATGTGGCACACCAATCGATTCAAGATAAAGTATTACAGCCAGTAATGGAAGACTGGTTACTGCCAAGTCAAGAAATGCATGCAGTATTTTCGTCGCCCAAACATGTACCCACTAAAGTGAGTCAATGTATTGATTGGCTACAAGGTCAATTTAAGGGGGAGTGGTGGAAAGGCCTCCCTCCAGAGCACATCGAATAAAAAATCCCCAATGAATGGGGATCTGATGATAAATACACGCAGGAACTAATCACTCCATAACTTACCTGCAGTAGCCCAATCTGATTTTTTGATGTCTTGATAGATCACGTCTACAGAATCAGCAGAGCAACCCATAATTTTGACAGCAGCCTCAGTAATGGCTTTTGCATACTCACGCTTGACATCCTCTGTACGACCTTCAAATAATTGAACTTGAATGACTGGCATCTTTACCTCCGATTAATGATTCATAAATACACGTTGATATGCAGGCCATTCTAGCTGACCCTCCTGATCACCATCACTACAAAGCTGGCTGTAGGTTAATTCACAGATAGCTGCAGGCGGATAAACAAGATCCCCCTGAGACCCAGCTAGCAGCTGAATATTGCAGGCCTTATCCAGTACATCCATTAAATAAAACGCCTGCTGAATAGATGTCCCACAAACAATGCTGCCATGATTATGCAAAAGTACGGCCTTTTTATTGCCTAAGTTTGCAATCAAGGAATCCTGCTCTTGCGATGAAAGTGCTAAACCTTGGTATGGGTGATAGCCTATATCTTGATAGAAACGCAAGGCATGCTGAGAAATCGGTAGTAGCCCTTGCTTCTGGGCCGATACAGCAATTACAGAATCTGCATGTAAATGGAATACACAATGCGCATCTAACCTGGCTGCATGGACTGCCCCATGAATTGCAAAACCTGTTTGGTTGACTGGGCCATCACCAGACAATATCTTGCCTTCAATATTGACCTTCACTAAATTCTGTGGGGTGACTTCATTAAAGCGTAACCCGAACTGATTAAGCAAATAAGCACCCTTTTCGCCTGGGATAGCTGCTGATATATGGGTATAGATTCCATCATCCCAATTTTTAAGATGCGCTAGTTGATAGGCTGTTGCTAAATCAATACGAACTTGCTTTTCTAGATCGGAAATTGGTCCCAAGCTATCCCAAGATTGAGCCTTTAGAGAAAAGTTTTGATGTAATGAATTCATGTGAGAAAGAATCTTATTTCAATAAATTGAGCATTGCAGCTTCATCAAGCACTGTTACGCCCAGCTCTTCTGCTTTAGTGAGCTTGCTTCCTGCGTCGGTACCTGCAACAACGTAGTCTGTTTTCTTGGAAACTGAACCAGCAACTTTAGCCCCTGCTTTTTCCAATAGATCTTTTACCTCATCTCTTGTCAAACTGGGGAAAGTACCCGTCAGAACAAAAGTCTTGCCCGCTACTGCAGCACTAATGATTTTTTCTTCTACAGCCAGTTGCATTCCTGAGGCTAGGAGCTGTTCAATCACCTCTCGGTTATGTGCTTCTTGCATAAAGCTAGTAATGGAGTCGGCCACTACTGGCCCAACATCTTTTACTGTGAGCAGGTCTTCCGTACCAGCATCCATTACGGCATGCATGGACTGATAATGATTCGCTAAATCTTTTGCTGTGGTCTCGCCCACATGACGAATACCCAAAGCGAAGATAAATCTGGCTAAGGTAGTGTTTCTGGACTGATTAATTGCTTGAATCAGATTATCTGCAGACTTATCACCCATGCGCTCAAGATTAGCTAAAGCAGTAAACCCTAATTTGTAGAGATCTGCTGGGGTTCTCACTAGATTTTGATCAACTAATTGATCCACAATCTTCTCGCCCAGACCTTCGATGTCAAGCGCCCTTCTGTGGGCAAAGTGTATTAAGGCTTGTTTCCGCTGCGCTCCACAAAATAAACCGCCGCTACAGCGAGCTACCGCCTCATCCGCCAAACGCTCAATATGTGAATCACATACTGGACACTTGCTTGGCATGACAAATTCTGTTGTGTTGCTAGGTCTGCGATCTTTAATGACTGAAACGACTTCTGGAATCACATCGCCAGCTCTGCGGACAGAAACGGTATCGCCAATACGTACATCCTTACGCTTGACTTCGTCTTCGTTATGAAGCGTGGCATTCGTGACTGTTACACCACCCACTTCAACTGGTGCCAGTCTAGCGACTGGAGTAATCGCACCCGTACGCCCCACTTGGACATCAATACCCAAGACAGTAGTAAGTGCTTCTTGCGCTGGGTACTTGTGAGCCAATGCAAATCGGGGGGCTCTGGATACAAAACCGAGCTTAGTCTGCTCTGCAAACGAATTGACTTTATAAACAACGCCATCAATGTCGTATGGAAGGGAGTCTCGTTTTTCACCAACCTCATTATAAAAATTGAGGATCTCTTGCACCGAGTTCAGCACTCTGCGCTCTGAACAGACAGGTAATCCCAGTTGTACATAGGCGTTGAGTAATTCTTCGTGGGTTTTTGGTAGCCAAGATTGAGGCTCTATCGCCCCCAAGCCATAAGCAAAAAAAGAAAGTGGTCTTTTTGCGGTGATCTTCGAATCTAATTGGCGCAAGCTACCGGCGGCTGCGTTTCGGGGGTTAGCAAACTCCTTCTCCCCCAACTCTGCTGCCTGCCGGTTCATCTTGTCGAAGTCCTTAAGATACATAAAGACTTCACCACGAACTTCTAATACTTTCGGGATATTTTTACCAGTGAGTTTGAGAGGAATAGCGCGAATCGTTTTAATGTTTGCTGTGACATCTTCGCCACTGGCGCCATCACCACGTGTGGCTGCAGTGATTAGAGAGCCATTTTCATAACGCAGCGAGATAGCTAAACCATCAAACTTGAGCTCGCCAGCATAAGCGACTTGGTCAAGGTTTAAGCCTTCACGACAACGACGATCAAAGGCGACAAGCTCAGCTTCTTCAAACGCATTGTTCAGGGAAAGCATCGGCACTTCATGAGTTACGGAATCAAACTCTTTTAGAGCGGCGCCACCCACCCTTTGTGATAGTGATTCTGAAGTAATCCATTCGGGATGGGCAGCCTCAATATCCAATAGCTCACGATAGAGGCGATCATATTCAATATCGGGCAGAAGTGGGTTATCAAGCACGTAATAGGCATGCTCTAAGCGGGCAAGCTCTGCCTGCAAGAATGCATAGCGCTCCGCTAAATTTGTCGGACTATTAGACGACAAGGTGATTCCCTAGCTAAAGAGTCTGCTAGCCGTAGAAGATCCAGCAGGAACGCCAGACTTTTCTAGATTGACATAAAGAAAGTCAAGATGTTGACGAATGCTCACTACTGCAGTTTCACTCAAGTTAATACCATTGTCATCTACTATACGGCCATGTGCAGCCTGAGCAAGCTTAACGGCCTCGCCAAGCATTTTTTCAAAGGCACGCTCTTCTCGTGCGACTAATGGAACTTCAAGCAATAAGGTCAATTGTGATACAGGTGAATTGGGATCTAAATCAGCACTATTAAAGATAAGTGCCCCATTACTATAGAACTCATACTGCCTACCGTTACGAGCTAATTTAAAACCGCACTGACGCATCAGGGCGTCAAAGTTACCCCATGGGCATGGTTCATCAAATAAAACGTTAATGCTCAGTTGAATATCACTATCAGCGGCCATCACATCTAGCTCTTTTGCGCTTTCTAGCATCGTGTTCACACTAGGCATGTCAATTTGAGAGCCCAAAGTCTCGGCAAGTGCCTGTGCACGCGAGCAAAAATCAGATAATTCCAATACTCCGATAGCACCACGGCGGCTTGCCAATTGAATTGCTAACTGCAACTCTGAATAGGACGACCCAGGCTTAAGAGCTTCCCAATCCTCTGCGGTACCTTGGTCAGCATTAAGACCTTCACATACCCATCTAGAGCTAGCTGCTACTTGCGCATCAATCCACTCATGAATTTCTTCTAAGATCTCTGATCCAGTAATAGGCTGATCAAAACGAAGTGTGATGACGCAATCAATGCGGGGATCAATAGTAAATTTCTCTGAACTAGAGATGGCTGTTGAAATAGGTGCAAAGCTTGGCTCAGTGCGAGCTATCTGTGGATCAGCAAAACCAGTGGTAAAGCTAGGATCGCGACCAAAGCGATCATCGCTCAATTGGACTTGCTCTTTAGCTTGGCGGCGAGCGCGTGCGTATTTAAAATTAAGAATGGCTACTAATACCAAAATTACTAGGCCAATAAAAGCTAATGCAAATTGCAAATCGGACAAACCTAAACTCGTCATGATTTGTTCTACGTACACTTAGGCGGCCTCCACCATCGATACAGCAGATGAGATATCTACTGCCACAATTCTGGATACACCCTGCTCTTGCATGGTGACACCAATCAGTTGATGAGCAATTTCCATGGTGATCTTATTATGTGAGATGAACACAAATTGTGTCTTTTCTGACATTTTGGATACCATCTTTGCATAGCGTAAGGTATTTGCATCATCCAATGGAGCATCCACCTCATCTAGCAAGCAGAATGGGGCAGGATTAAGAAGGAAGAGTGAGAAAACTAAAGCAATTGCAGTCAAGGCCTTTTCACCACCAGAGAGAAGATGAATAGAGCTATTTTTCTTACCTGGAGGCTGCGCCATGACCTGAACACCTGAATCCAAAATTTCTTCGCCAGTCATCACTAGTTCAGCATGACCACCACCAAAGAGCTCTGGGAACAATTTTCCAAAATGGATATTGACTTGATCAAAAGTGCCCTGCAAGAGGTCGCGAGTTTCAGCATCAATCTTCGCAATCGCATCTGTCAAAGTCTGCATTGCTTCATTCAAGTCGGCAGATTGAGCATCTAAGAACTGTTTACGCTCACGTGAGCTAGCTAATTCATCAAGAGCCGCCATATTCACTGGACCCAAGGATTGAATTTCAGTATTCAAGCGATTCACTTCAGTTTGCAGTGCACCCACCTTCAAGTCTGAATTGAAATTTGCTTCCAAGGCAATAAGATCAGCTTCAGCATCCGCCAATAAGGTTGCAAATTGCTCGAAGTTCAAGCGGGCAGCTTGTTCGCGTAACTGTAAATCAACCACCTTGTCACGCATTGGCTGTAAGCCACGCTCTATTTGCATACGGGCTTCATCAGCTTCGCGGAGTTGATGCAATAAAGCATCTTGCTCAGTGCGCGCATTCGCAAGGGAAGCTTCACGTGCACTACGCGACAGCAACAAGCCTTGCAATTTATCTTGCGCTTCTTCATCACTTAAGTTTGCTAACTCTTGCGTGGCCAAGTCATGCTTATCTTGGATCTCCATGATTTGGGTGCGAGCCGTACTTTGATCACGTTGCAAATCAGTAATTCGTTGCTGCAATGAGCGAGTTGTAAATGCCGCTTCTTGCGCTGCCATCTCAGCAGCACGAAGTGCTTCACGTAAGTGATCACGCTCTTGAGTGGTCAGCTCTAATTTTTCTTGGGCTGCCTGGAGAGAATCTTGCAGTCCCTGTTTAGACTGCTCAGATTGTGCTAGCTCTGCAGTTGATTGCTCTTGATTTACGCCTAATTGCTCAATCTGCTGATGCAATTCTGACAACTCGCTTTGAATTTGCGCAGCACGCTGACTATATTGTTCTTCAGCTTGGGTGAGTTGCATTCTTTCTACTTCGAAACCATGCGCTTCTTGCACGGTATGCTCAGCATTGATGCGTGCCTGCTCTGCTGCTTGGTGTGCAGCTTGATAATTTGCTACGCACTGATCTAGCTCACTCTGCAACTCGCTTTGCATGAGCTTTTGGGCGCGTAATTGCTTCTCAAGACTTTCCATCTCCTGAGCACGCGCCAACATACCGGCCTGCTCGGAGTCTGCAGCATAGAGCTGAACGCTGACGCGGCTCACTAAGTGGCCTTGCTGGGTAACAAAAGCGCCGCCAGCGGGCAGTTTCTCGCGACGATGTAAAGCATCTTCTAGGCTACTAGCAATATAAATATTATCTAACCATTCTTGCAGTACAGAAGTCAGCCTTGCTGCGCCAGCACTTTGAACGCGCGTCAGTAGTGGTGTGAAATCAGCAGGCACATTAGTGTGCGCAGGCGTAATTTCTTCAGTGAGCAAAATCGCTAAACGGCTTGGAGGAGCATCGTTAGCCAAAGCTAATGTTTCTTGAACACTCTTTGCTGTTACTGCAGCTAAGCGTTCACGTAATACAGATTCCAAAGCAGCTTCCCAGCCACTTTCAACCTTCAACTCTTGCCAGAGACGTTTGCTCTCCTTAAGACCCTTACTCTCTAACCATGGTCCAATCTTGCCTTGCGCTTGAACGCTAGCTTGCAAAGCAGTCAGTGCCGTTAACTTCGCTTCAGTTTGCGCAAGATCCTGGTTTGCAGACTGGGTCTTTTGCTGTGCGACATTCCGTGCCTCGTCAGCAGCCGGTACTCGTTGTTGTGTATCAGCTGCGCGTTGCTTAGCCTCATCAACCTTACGCTGCGCCATGACCTGGCGATCAATCGAGGTTTGCAAAGCCTCTGCATCAGGTCTACGCATGCCATCTAATTCGCTAGTGAGACGAGTCTCGCGCCCTTTTAGCTCATCCGATTGTGCAGACATCGCGCGAATACGCTCACCCAAACTTGCTAAACGCTGCTCGATGGATGCCAAACTTTCTCGCGCATTGTTGAGATCACGAGCGGAGGTTTGATAAGCCTCTTCACGACCTGGCATCTGTGCTTGCAAGTCCTTGAGATCGGCTAAGAGGGTTTGCTCTTTTTCTGTTGCAAGAGATAGTTCATGCTCGGTAGTGCGTTGCGCTTGTGCAGCATCAGTCTCTTGAATAGTCCAACGTTGTAACTGTACCTGTAAATCTATAGTTTGTTGTTGCAAACGTTGACGTGCTTCTTGCACATAATGAATCTGGGACTCGACCTGGCTCACATCAGAGTTGGTTTGATACAAATCACCCTGGGCCTGAGAGACCTTATCTTGCAATGCGTACTGTTGGGTACGCATAGTTTCTAATTCGGCCTCAGAATGGCGCAACTTAGCAGTTTGCTCTTCCAAGCTGACCTGGGTATCACGAATACTATTAGCATGGCGCTCTTGCTCTTTACCAGCCTCAGTCTGACGCACAAACCACAGCAACTGCTGTTGTGATTTCATTTGCGTTGAGAGCTCTGCGTGACGCTCAGCAACTGTAGCTTGTTTTTCCAAACGCGTTAATTGCTGATCAAGCTCACGCAAGATATCTTCAACCCGCGTTAAATTTTCGACAGTGTCTTCTAGACGCGATGCTGTTTCTTTGCGACGCTCTTTGTATTTAGAAACTCCGGCAGCCTCTTCCAAGAACACACGCAATTCTTCAGGCTTTGCTTCTAGAATTCGATTAATGGTTCCTTGACCAATAATGGCGTAACCTCTTGGACCCATACCAGTGCCTAAGAAAATATCTTGAATATCTTTACGACGCACTACTTGATTGTTGACGTAGTAACTGGAGTTGCCATCACGAGTCAAAACGCGTTTGATTCCGAGTTCTGTAAAAGCACTCCACTGACCTTGAGCGCGCCCCTCAGAATTATCAAAAATCAATTCCACGCTGGCACGACCAGATGGCTTACGCAAACCAGAGCCATTAAAAATGACGTCCTGCATGGATTCGCCACGCAACTCACTAGCGCGAGATTCTCCTAAAACCCAGCGGACGGCGTCAATAATGTTCGACTTTCCGCAACCGTTAGGGCCCACAACGCCAATTAATTGGCCAGGCATTTCAAAATGGGTTGGGTCAACGAAAGACTTAAAGCCAGAAAGTTTGATGGATTTCAGTTGCACGGCGGACTTTGCAGGGAAAAAAGAGGGTTAAATAAGGGGGTAATTAATTAAAGCTGGAGTGGGAAGATGATAGCAAGCTTGGGACTACGTAGACGCGTTTTCTGCCCATCGATATAATGATAAATCTACCTCCAGGGACAAAACCCCTTAACAATCTGATAGTTAACTAAAAAGCATGAGCCAATCACCACAAAACATCATTGAACAAGCCTGGGAAAACCGCGCAAACCTCTCCCCAGATACCGCTCCAGGGGATGTCCGTAATGCCGTAAATGCGGTCTTAGAAGGCCTTAATGCGGGCACTATTCGCGTTGCTGAACGCCGTAGCGTTGGTAAATGGGATGTCAATCAGTGGGTAAAAAAGGCTGTTTTGCTCTCTTTTCGCCTAGAGGATAACGTCCCTATGGGTGCTGGTGGCTATACCCAGTTCTATGACAAAGTACCGAGTAAATTTCAGAACTACACTGCAGCTGACTTTGCTGCTGGTGGCTTTCGCGTTGTCCCCCCTGCAATAGCCCGTCGCGGCTCATTTATTGGCAAAAATGCAGTTCTAATGCCTTCCTACGTCAATATTGGCGCTTATGTCGGTGAAGGCACCATGGTGGATACCTGGGCAACTGTAGGCTCTTGCGCTCAAATTGGTAAAAACGTTCACCTTTCTGGTGGCGTTGGTATCGGCGGCGTTTTGGAACCCATCCAGGCTGGTCCAGTCATTATTGAAGACAACTGCTTTATCGGCGCCCGCTCCGAAGTAGTTGAAGGCGTCGTCATCGAAGAGAACTCTGTTCTTTCCATGGGCGTATACCTGGGTCAAAGCACCAAGATTTATGACCGTGAAACGGGTGAAGTGCACTACGGCCGCGTTCCTGCAGGCTCTGTAGTAGTTCCAGGGTCCCTACCTTCCGCTTGCGGCAAATACAGCTTATATGCTGCCGTTATCGTGAAGAAGGTGGACGCACAAACTAGAGCGAAGACTGCCATCAACGAATTACTCCGCGACTAATTTTTTTATGAGCGCCACCCTTGAGCTAACAGAAGCTCTGATTGCTTGCCATTCCGTCACCCCGGCTGATGGTGGTTGCCAAGAATTAATTGCTCATCGCTTACAAGCTCTTGGGTTTCATACTGAGAGTGTTGTAAGTGGTCCTGAGAACTTTCAGGTAACTAATCTCTGGGCAATTAAAAAAGGTAAGGCTGGTGATCAAGGCAAAGTATTGATGTTTGCTGGTCATACAGACGTTGTGCCAACCGGACCATTAGAAAAGTGGGATAGCAATCCATTTACGCCCACGATTCGTGATGGCATGCTCTATGGTCGTGGCGCAGCGGATATGAAAACCTCTCTTGCTAGTTTTGTAGTGGCAACTGAAGAATTTGTCACTGCACACCCTGATCATCATGGCTCTATTGCTTTTTTAATCACCAGTGATGAAGAGGGTCCTGCGAATGATGGCACCGTCATTATGTGCGAGCGTTTGCAAAAACAAGGGCAACGCCTAGACTATTGCGTGATTGGTGAACCTACTTCTGTTGATCAACTTGGCGACATGATTAAAAATGGTCGTCGCGGCTCTTTATCTGGCAAGCTCAAAATTAAAGGTATTCAGGCCCATATTGCCTACCCACATTTAGGTAAGAATCCGATTCACCTATCAGCACCCGCCATCTCTGCCTTAGTAGAAACCGAGTGGGATAAAGGTAATCAATATTTCCAGCCCACTAGTTTTCAGATCTCCAATATTCACGCAGGCACTGGTGCAAACAATGTGATTCCTGGAGAATTAACAATGGACTTCAATTTCCGCTTCTCTACTGAGAGTAAGCCAGAGCAATTGCGTGAGCGTCTTGAAAAGATTTTAAATAATGCAGGTCTTGATTTCGAAATTGATTGGGTATTGGGCGGCAGTCCGTTTATTACAGGAGATGGCGACCTAGCAAGCGCATTGCGTCAGGCTATCAAAGCAGAAACTAAAGTAGATACGGAGCTATCTACTACTGGGGGCACTAGTGACGGACGATTCATTGCGAAGATTTGTAAAGAGGTGGTAGAGTTTGGACCCCTCAATGCAACGAGCCACAAAATCAATGAGTGCGTGATCATTGATGATGTCGAACCCCTCAAAAATATTTATCGCAAAACACTTGAGCAACTCATTGCTTAATTGCATATCAATTTCTTTTTAGTTGAATTTGATCCATCATGGACCCTGAGCCTTTGCAACCACCAACAGTCAATCAGTGCATCAATCAAGTTGCACATAAACTGGCAGCAGCAAACTTACATTACGGGCATGGCGCAATTGATGCGCAAAGCGAAGCACTTTGGCTGGTGAGTAAACAGATCAATTTAAGCCCAACTGAAGCACTTGATCATTTAGAGAATCCCATTACAGCCGAGCAACAAAAAAAAGCTGTCCTAATTGCTGAAGAAAGAATCGCTACCCGTAAACCGCTTGCCTACATCTTGGGTGAAGCATGGCTGATGGGTATCCCTTTTTTCTGTAGCGAACAAAGTATTGTTCCCCGCTCATGGATTGCAGAGCTGATTGTCGATGGCTCTCTAGAGCCATGGTTGCCTGCAGGCGGCAAAGCGCTTGACTTATGTACTGGCAATGGCTCGCTGGCAATTCTCTTAGCACTGTCTTGTCCTGATATTCATGTGAGCGCTTGCGATATCAGCATGCCCGCCTTATCTGTAGCCGCGCGGAATGTCGATCGTCATGGCTTGAACTCTCAGGTAGATTTATTAGATGGTGATTTATGGGATGCACTACCTGAGCCAAATGAAGATAACGTATTTGACCTCATCATTTGCAACCCACCATATGTCAATGCGAACTCAATGAATACACTTCCCCCTGAATATCATGCGGAGCCAACCTTGGCATTAGCAGGCGGAGAAGATGGCATGGATTTAATTAGAAGAATTATTGCGCATGCACCCGATTACTTATCCGAGCGTGGTGCCATTCTGATTGAGATTGGCAATGAGTACGAGAACTTTAAAAAGGCTTTTCCTCAAATTCCAGCGATCTGGATGGAAGTGTCTGCTGGCGAAGAGCAAGTCCTTCTCATACAAGCAGAAGACCTACGTTAGAAATTTATCAGCTTAATTCTGCTGCAGCAGCAATTGCCTGATCAATTCGTTCAACTGGAATAATTTTCAATCCCGGAACCTTTGTCTTAGGCATATTCGCTTTTGGAATAATAGCCACTGTAAAGCCTAATTTTGCCGCCTCTTTCAAACGCTCTTGACCACGTGGGCATGGACGAATTTCACCCGCCAAGCCAACCTCACCAAATACGATCAATTCCTTAGGCAAAGCACGATTACGAATCGATGATTGAATTGCCAACAGCACCGCCAAGTCCGCTGCTGGTTCGGAGATTTTGACTCCGCCTACCGCATTTAAGAAGACATCTTGATCAAAGCAAGCAATACCTGCATGACGATGTAAAACCGCTAAGAGCATTGCTAAACGCGCTTGTTCTAGGCCAACAGCCAAACGCCGTGGGTTGGGAACGTGCGCGGTATCTACCAAGGCTTGAATTTCTACTAATAGAGGACGGCTACCTTCTTGGGTAACCAGTACACAAGCTCCGGGAACCATTTGCTCATGCTGCGACAAGAAAATTGCTGAGGGATTGGTAACGCCACGTAGACCTTTTTCGGTCATTGCAAACACACCCAGCTCATTCACAGCGCCAAAGCGATTCTTAATCGAGCGCACCAAGCGGAATGAAGAATGGGTATCGCCTTCAAAATACAAAACAGTATCCACAATATGTTCTAAGACTCTGGGTCCGGCAAGGTGGCCATCTTTAGTAACATGGCCCACCATCAATACACAGATACCACTGGATTTAGCGGCCCTGGTTAATTGCGCAGCACACTCTCTTACTTGTGCTACTGATCCAGGAGCAGAGCTCAGCACATCGGAGTACAGGGTTTGAATAGAATCCACTACCAATACTTGTGGCTTAACTGTATCCATAATCGAAATCAGTTTCTCTAACTGAATTTCTGCTAAGACCTCTAGCTGTGGTGCATCCAGTGCAATTCGTTTTGCCCGTAACGCAATCTGGGCTGCTGATTCTTCACCGCTACTGTAGAGCACATTCATGCCAGCTGAACTCATCTCTGCCAAGGCTTGTAATAGCAATGTTGATTTACCAATTCCAGGGTCACCCCCTAAGAGGACCACTCCACCTGGAACTAAGCCACCGCCTAAGACGCGATCAAACTCTTCAACGCCAGTACTAAATCTTGGTAAATCTTCTGCAGTAATTGCAGATAGCTTTTGCCTAGGTAAAGATTGCGCTAAGCCCTGAAAACGGGAATTTGCTGTGCTCTCAGGTACACCCTCTTCCAATGTGTTCCACTCCTGACAAGATGGGCACTGCCCCTGCCACTTTGCAGAGCTGCCGCCACAAGATTGGCAGATATAAACCGTTTTGACTTTGGCCAAGAGTTACCCAGTAATAAAGTTGAAAAAATATTGAATTAGCTATCAATCAAGCTGTGTGCCGGATTTATTTTCTTGTGCACGCTTAGGAGCATCTTTGCGACGCTGCTCTAAATCTGCTGCTCTGACTACAGCTGCTTTTTGCTTTTCTTCAAACTCTCGCTGATTATCTACGCGCTCAGCAGCTTTGACAGGCGAGGCTCTCTCAGCGGCGCGCTTAATATCTTCTTGATCTTTTAAGCTCTTACGTAATTTTCGCTGCAGCTCATGAAGCGCAATCTCTTGCTGCGTAATGGGGTCTATCTCTTTTCGGTATTGCGTTCTAGCAGTACTAATACAGTGATTGACCCAATACTTTTGATAGCAGTCAGACTGAGCCTTGCCCCAGCGATACTTAGCCCACTCGCGCTGCAGTTCAAGCTCTTGTTCAATTTTATCGAGCTGGGCAAGCTCAGCCTCTTCAGCGGGAGTCGCTAAGACTAAGCTACCAAAGGAGCAGGCTGCTACAAAAATTCCGAGGAATAATATTGAGCGAATAGTATGACTGCTCAAATTTCCACCTTCGCGCCCAATTCAACTAAACGGTTAGTAGGGATCTTGAAGAAGTCTGAGGGCTTTGCAGCATTTTGCATCATCCAACCAAAGAGTTTTTCCCTCCACAGGGCCATGCCAGGATTAGCAGAGGAGACGATCGTGTCGCGCGCGACAAAGAAAGAGGTATCCATTAAATTAAATTCAATATTTTTCTGTTCACTTAATAATGACAAAACATTACTAATGTCGGGCGATTCTTTAAAACCATGAACTGCCCTTACTAAAAATATATTGCCTCCCAAATCTTTGATGCTAAGGCGCTCATTATCATTGACATAAGGTACATCCCAAGTACTAAGCTTAACAAAAAAGATACGCTCATGCATCACACGATTGTGCTTTAAGTTATGCAACATTGCGACTGGAACGTAATCAATGTGTGCAGTCAAAAAGATCGCTGTTCCCTCTACGCGGTGAGGCGGGTGAGCTAATAAACCAGTTACAAATTCCTGTAAATGAATTGAGCCTGCAACCAATTTATCACGCAAGAGTTTACGACCACGATACCAAGTAATGAGGCAAGTAAAGATTAAGAGGCCTAAAAATAGTGGGTACCAACCACCATCTTTAATCTTGATCAAATTAGCTGTCCAAAATGCAAAATCTAATGCAAAAAATACTGTGGTTAAAGCTATCACTAGCAAGATGTTCATTTTCCATTCGCGATACATCACCACTGCAAGTAGTACAGCCGTAATCATCATGGTCGATGTGACTGAAATACCATACGCGGCTGCCAAGTTAACCGATGCTCTAAATTCGATGATGGTGATTACCACCATAAACAGCAGCGCCCAGTTCACTACTGGAACATAAATTTGTCCTTGCTCAGAATCTGAGGTGTGCATAATCGTCATTCGCGGCATAAAACCCAGCAAAATTGCTTGGCTTACAAGAGAGTAGGCTCCGGAAATCACCGCTTGAGAAGCAATCACGGTCGCCGCTGTTGCTAAACCTACCACTGGCCATAATGCCCAATCTGGAACCATTAAATAAAATGGATTTGATACGGCCTCAGGATTTGCTAATAACAATGCGCCCTGGCCTAAATAATTAATTAACAAGCTTGGTAACACGATCAAAAGCCAAGCATAGCGCACAGGATTGCGACCAAAGTGGCCCATATCTAAATACAGCGCTTCCACTCCGGTGACTACCAGCACAACACCACCCATCACAATGTAGGCGGTGGTGGGATGATTGATGACAAATTGCAAAGCGTATGCAGGGTTGAGTGCACCGATAATTTCTGGCGCTGCGCCAATATTGATTACCCCTAAAATAGCCAGCACAATAAACCATACCAGCGTAATCGGACCGAAAAGTTTACCCACTGCAGCAGTACCGTATTTTTGAATACAAAAGAGTGCAACGAGAATGGCCAAGGAAATTGGCAAAATGAACTTATGCAAACTTGGCATTGCGATCTCAATACCCTCTACCGCAGATAGCACTGAGATCGCAGGTGTAATCACAGATTCACCAAGCAACATACAAGATCCCAGCATCCCTAGAATCATCAAGCAATAATAGGTCTTCGAGTCACTCTTGAAGGTCCTAAGAGCTAAAGCCATCAGTGATAACACACCGCCCTCACCTTTATTATCTGCCCGCATCACAAAGATCACATACTTCACCGTAACTACGAGAATTAAAGACCAGATCATCATGGCGATCACGCCAAAGAGCGCCTCTGGAGAAAACGCAATACCGTGATCTGGATCAAAACACTCTTTGAGCGCATAGAGTGGGCTGGTACCAATGTCGCCAAAGACCACGCCGATGGCAGCAAGCATCATCGTACCCAAGCCCTTTTTATGGCTAGCGTGATCATCATGCAGATCAACCGGCTTTAATAAGTCAGAACTAGAAAACTCTGGATTGCTAATGGACATTTCAAGGTCTTTCAGTAATGTTGCGTGGCAATATGTTACTCCTTATATGGACCTGTGAAATACAGAGCTAATTACTCAAAAACCGCTTTTTTATGCACCAATTGCAGGAAATCTCGACAGGAACCCCCAAAAAATGCTAGAATATGAGTCTCAGACGCGGGGTGGAGCAGTCTGGCAGCTCGTCGGGCTCATAACCCGAAGGTCGTAGGTTCAAATCCTGCCCCCGCAACCAAATATCAAACCCTCTCATTGCGAAATGTGAGGGTTTTTTGTTAATTTTGGACCTCATAAGAAATAATAAGCCATTGAATTGATTGAGAAAACTGTCATTTCGTTTTGCAAAATGGCAGCAAATCTTTATTACGATTGAGGGTTGCTCCAAGTTACTTAACCAACATACTCAATTTAATGGCTTAGCCTTTAATCAGGCTGATACCCTTGTGGACGGTATACCAGAGTGGATTGAATGCTCAATATTTAGACGTGATCGAATCATGCCTATTACCGTTCGCGAATACCTCATTGAAGTGCGCAATGAAAAGGACATATGGCGCAAGATGCCAAGACGAATGCTAAGGCACAGAGCATTGCAGCAGTGCGTAAGGTTAGCGATTGCATAGTTAATAGATCAACGGATTATGAGAGCAGACATCCAAAGAAAACTACTAAGATTTCAAGAGGTTACGTCGCCTGTTTATCAGTGTGTGAGCTTTTGTGTGACTAGATTAACAAGATCGCAAGATGCAATACCTCGCTCTTTGGTTTTCAAAACCACAGGATTTTTGGAGCAACCATCTAACACCTCGTTGCTCCAAAGTACTTTTGGATGAGTAAGCGTTACTTTAAGTAACGCTTAGCTTCCGTGGCCTTTGATGTAGGTTTCCAGAAACTTAATCTGATCGCCTTGGTGTTCCATAAGATTTTTTACTATATCCCCGACAGAGACAATTCCAACCACTTTCTTTCCTTCAAGCACAGGTAAATGTCTAATATGTTTGTGAATCATTATTGCCATGCACTCTTCTAATGAATTTGCAGGTGAAACGGTAAGCGGGTTTACCGTCATGATCTTTGAAACGGGGACTTGTTTAGGATTATTGAATGGCAGTAGTACCTTGATTGCACAATCGCCCTGTGAAACCATCCCCACCAAATTACCATCGTCAATGACTGGGATAGCCCTCACTCGATGATCACGCATCAATATCAATACCTTTTCTACAGGGTCTGATGAATTTACAGAAAAGATAGTGTTAGATTTTTTCTCAATACATTGTTTTACGGTTGTCATAAAAATAAGATCATTCAGTTAAGGGCTTCATTTTCAATTTTACACTTCATGCCTGGTAGCCAAGCCTCATCATCTGCCTATTAGAAATTGCTCTTTACTGGATCCCCCTAGATGCGAATCTGAGACTAATGGTGTCTAAACTTGCCAGACCTCAAAAGAAAAAATAGCCCAACAAGCGGGCTATTGTGAATCTTGGCAGGACAGAAATTAGTAAGTCTTATAGGATAAATATTTACCAGAAAGAACTACCTGCACTCGATCCCCTTTAGGATCTGGCTCGCGCTGTATATCCATTGAGAAATCAATTGCACTCATGATGCCATCACCAAACTCCTCATGAATAAGCTCTTTGATAGTGGTGCCATATACGCTCACAATCTCATACCAACGATAGATCAGCGGATCCGTTGGAACAGCTGAGGGCAATGAACCTTTATAAGGAACAATCTGCAACCATGCCATTTCTTCATCGGTTAATTCGAATAACTTACCAGCAGCTTCAGCCTGGGGTTTTGTGAAAGTCATTTGACCTAAGCATCCAGCAGTAACCCACTCCTTTGATTCGCCAATAGCTTTCGCAATGTCACTCCATTTCATCCCCTCGCGCACTTTTGCTTCTATGATCTTTTGAGTAACTACAGAACGATCCATCATTTTTTCTCCTAAGTTTTAAGTCTAAATTTATTGAGTAACTGGTGTTTGCAGACCTGGGCATACTAGCACTGGCTGATAGCCGTCTAGCCCTCCAGTTGAACCTTTGACCTGTAAATCTTTTGAGCGATTCACCAAAAAATCAACTAAGTGATTTCGCATCGGGTAATACATCGGATCGTGATGTAGGCTTGCACGCTTTCGATCCTTAGGTAAGGTATTAATTACGATTTCTGCAATACGAGCATTAGGTCCATTGCTCATCAACATGATTTTGTCTGAGAGCAAAATTGCCTCATCCACGTC
>Ga0209085_1000551_pt1 | contig 27108 bp, 26 predicted proteins | sample C_131016_EF_Meta_FD_187310 | JGI IMG/M metagenome (GOLD analysis project Ga0209085, IMG submission 187310) | Freshwater microbial communities from Lake Croche, Canada to study carbon cycling - C_131016_EF_MetaG (SPAdes) (version 2) | ecosystem: Environmental > Aquatic > Freshwater > Lake...
TCGTTAACCCCTCCATCCACAGTTATGTCGATCTGGTAGTTCTGACGTAGAATCACTTCCCGGGCTTCGCGAATTTTAGGAAGGACCTCCTTCATGAAGGGTTGGCCACCAAACCCAGGATTCACTGTCATGCAAAGGAGTTGGTCGCACAGAGGTAAAAGTGGAATGGCGTGTTTGAGGAGAGTGGCTGGATTGATGGCAAGACCTGCTCGACATCCTTTTTCCCGGATCGACTCCAAAGTTCTTGCGGACTGATGTCTGGCTTCCAAGTGAATATTGAGGCAATCCGCGCCGGCTTCAATGAAGTCATTTGCATACCGGTCGGGCTGTTCGATCATCAAGTGAACATCCAGCGTCGCTTCCCCCATCAGGCGGCGAAGGGTCTTCACCATATTGACGCCGAAGGAAATGTTGGGGACGAAATGCCCATCCATAATATCGACGTGAACCCATTCAGCTCCGCTGGCTTGGATCCGCTTGGCTTCATCCTCGATCCGACCGAGGTCAGCTCCCAATATGGAGGGTGCAACGATGATGGGGCGATTGGTCATTGGGTTGCTCCTTTTTCAATGATTTCAATCTCATAACCTTCTGGAGCATCCAAAAAGGCAAATCGCGAGCCTCCCGCAGTTGTGGATGGCCCATCGCTCCAAGGGTATCCCTGTTCAGCGGCATGACGGCCGAACGCGTCCAAGTCATCCACCTCAAAGGCCAAGTGGACGAGATCAGGCGGGACTTTCACCGGTCCAGATGCCGGATAGTGGCATAACTCAAGCATTTCCCCTCCCGAGGCTGGCTGCAAAAAAGCCAGCGTACTACCACGAAGAGAAACACTTTCTGAAACTGGTACTAGCCCAAGAACTTTTTGAAAGAATTGGCGGGCTTGCGGAAGGTTTTCTACCCGCAATCTTGTATGGAGCCATCGGCCAACTTTCATAAGGAGGACTATCATTCCCTCCTTGCCTCATTCCGTCGAACAGTAATCTCTCCCTTATTCCGTCTCCAGCTTCGATCCTCGATCTAAGAGAGCCGTGAGTGCGTCCTTTGGCGATTTAGAGCCCCTTATCACCTGGAACAACTCCTGGGCGATCGGTGCATCAATGGAGCTTTTAAGTAGAATAGGATGCAACGCCTCCGTGGTTGGGACACCTTCGCAAACGCCTTCCACGGAAGCTAATGCTTGAGCTAGAGAATCTCCTGCACCGAGCCTCTCCCCAACTCGACGGTTCCTACTTGCCCGACTGTAGGAGGTGAGAATGAGATCTCCCACACCGCTCAAGCCTTGGAGCGTTGCTTCTTCCGCACCGAAATGAACCGCCACCCGGGTCATCTCACGTAAACTTCGGGTCGTTAAACCGGCTAAACTATTCTCCCCAAGCCCCAGTCCTGCACACATTCCTGCCGCCAGTGCATAAACATTTTTTAATGCCCCTCCCCATTCCACCCCAATCAGATCGTGACTCCGATACACGCGAAGTCCGGGTCCATGCAATTCATTCTGAACACTCGTAGCCAAATCCTTGTTTTGGGAGGCTACGACCAAAGCTGTGGGGATTTTTTTTATCACCTCGCCAGCCAAACTCGGGCCAGAGAGTGCTGCCAGCGGAGATTGAGGGAAAAAGGCAGCCACAATTTCACTAACTCTTTTTCCTGTCGAAACCTCGATTCCTTTTGAAAGGCTAATCACCGGAACACCGGATTTCCATCCACGAAGTTTCATACAGCACTCATGAACTGCCTGTGTGGGTAACGCGACCCAGAGGAGATCGGTCTTTGCTGGAATATCTGATTCTCCTTTTTCTAACCAACTGACCGTATGCCCCCTCTCCTGGAGAGCTTGGCCAATTGCCAAACCCCATGCCCCTTTTCCAAGAATCGTATTTTGCATAATTTACAGTTTCTCTTTTTCTGAAAAACGATTTTCTTTTCCCCGAAAGATTCTTTGGATGTTATCACGATGCCGAATCCAAACCAGCCCGGCCATACCAAGAGCGGCACACTGGAGCGCGGTTCGTTGGGGGCATAACCATGCGACTAGAATTGGAAAAGCGGTAGCTGCGCTCAGGGAGGCTACCGAGACGGTCCGACCGAATTGAAAGGCTACCCACCAGATCACGCCCACCCCAAGGGAAACCCAGGGACTAAGCCCGATCAAAATGCCGGCAGACGTTGCTACACCCTTGCCCCCACGGAACCCTAGCCATGGCGAAAATACGTGACCCAATACGGCGCATACTCCGGTTCCCACCACCCAGGAGTCGCTGAGATTCCCTGCCCGAATTGCCAAAACTACCGGGATCCATCCTTTGGTGAAGTCCAGCGCGAACACGATATACCCCCACTTCTTCCCAAGAATGCGACTGACGTTCGTTGCCCCAGTATTCCCACTTCCCTGTTTTCGCAGATCAACACCAAGCCGTAAGGCCAGCCAGTGACCAAACGGTAGAGAACCAAGAAAAAAAGCCAAGAGAAGGTAGAAAATGGGTGTATGCATCCATTGCGAGTTGGCCCACCTGAACGAAAAGGGCAAGGAAAACCACTCAAAATTTTTCCATTGGGAGAAAATCGTATTTTCGGTTATCCTTTTGGACTATGCCTGAAATTACGTCCGCCCAGCTCACGGGATCGAATCTCGACACCTTCCGTAAGGCTAAGGACGCAATGGCTCGGCAAAATCACGATTACGTGATCATGCTGATGCCTCCTGTTCTTGAGGCAAACCCAGGCCTTCTTGAGGGAAGAAAAATCCTTCGGGCAAGCCAAATTGCGAAAGCGAAAGCGGCATCGAAAATGGATAAAAGTATGGCTGCGGTGCGCATTGCCCCCGCAGTTCTGCAGGCGAAATCTGCAGTCGGAAAATCACTCGGGGCAGGATTGGCCAAGCTGGAGGAAGCCCTCACCCTTGATCCCTTTAGCCCTCAGGCCAACGGAGCCCTGGGTGAAATAGCACTCGAAAACGACCTGCCGGGAACTGCGGTTTTCGCTTACGAAACGGTTCGAACCGCTAAACCTCAAGATACCCAAAACCTGCACGGACTAGCTCGGGCGCTGATTGCGGCGAAACAAATGAGTAAAGCCCGGGACGTATATCAAAACATTCTGGAAGTGGCTCCCACGGATGGTGCTGCCCTAAAGGGAATGAAAGATGCGAGCGCACTCGTGGCAACCCAAAGTGGGGGTTGGGAAAAATCGGAAGATTTCCGCGACTCGCTAAAAAATAAAGAGGAAAGTTCGGCCCTTGAATCGTCCGCGAAAGTTGTCAAGACAGCCGAGGCAGTCGCGGAGCAGTTGGCGCTGCTACATGCTCAATTCGAAAAAGAGCCTCAGAACGTTGTATTGGCGAAGCAGATTGCGGAACTGTGCGAAACCCAAGGATCCCTCGATCATGCCTTGCAGTGGTTCCAGTTTTCGCACGAACTCACCCAGAAGACTGACCCAGTTCTCGAGAAGGCTGTTTTCCGACTCCAATGTGCCCTGCTCGATCAAGAGTGGGAACAGGCGAAAGCTGCCGGCTCGGACGATTCTGTATGCGATGAGATTCTGGCCAGGAAGAAATCAGTTGTTTTGGAAGGAGCTAAGGATCGAGTGAAGCGTTATCCCAATGACCTACAGTACCGTTTTGAATTGGGTGAGGCCTTGATCGATAATGGTGGCTACAAGGAGGCTGTACCCGAATTGCAACAGGCACTCCGTCAGCCTTCGGTTCGGCATCGGGCACTCAACCTGCTGGGCGTCTCCTATCAGAAGCGAAAAATGCTCGATCTTGCAGCCAAGCAGTATGCTCTCGCCGCATCGGAAATCGTGGCGATGGATAATGTGAAGAAGGATGCGATTTACTCGCTTGGAGTGATTCTCGAGGAAATGGGTAAAAAAGCAGAGGCATTGGAAGAGTTTAAGAAGATTTACGAAGTGGATAGCCAGTTTCGTGATATCGCAGAGCGGGTCGAAGCCGCTTATCAACAAACCTAAAAAGGCGAAGGCCGGATGGCCTTTTCGCCACCCGGCCCTCGTTCCTGTGGAATCCGTAAGCCGGATTCTGTGACTCACTAAGTTTCCCTAGTGAGCTGGCAGCCATTTCTCTAACCCGCCTGACGGCGAGTTTCGGTCGAGTGTTTCCACCTTCCCGATGCGGCTCCAACCCGGGGGTGTCCCGCTTGCGCGCGACGGGCGGATCACCCGTTCCCCCTGCTCGGCCTTGCACCATCCGTGGTTTGTCATCCCCTTCGGTTGCCCGAAAGGTGGTGGGCTCTTACCCCGCCTTTTCACCCTTACCCAGCTTGCGCCAGGCGGTATTTTTTCTGTGACACTTTCCGTCAATCCCGACTTGCGACGAGACTGCCCCCAGCTTTCCCAGGGCGGATTATCCTGTGGTGTCCGGACTTTCCTCCCCCAGACAAGCTGAGGGCGACTGCCCTGATTCCAAAATTAGAATACGCCGTATTGAAAGGCTGACAATCCCCGAGTGGGCACGGGGTGGTAGAGAAGTCTTACTCCATCCAGATCAATGGGTTCCAAGCGCAAAGGGCCATCCACTCGATAACGAAAAGAATGAGCACAGACGGGATTAAAACGGTTAGCCCAAAACCCACCCACATGGGAAAGTGTGGAATATCCCTCCGATGTTTTGCTAGCTGGGCTCCTCCAGCAAGAACCGCCACTGCCCCTAAAGCCATCGAGGTTAAGATCATTCCCTTGATTTAACGCAGAACCCTCGCAAGACAAGAAATCTCCCTGCCGTCACTCTTTCACTTTCCCTTTGGTGTCGATGATCTTGGACTGGTTTCCGGATCGAACGTGAGCCTGCCCGCTTCGAAAATCTGTTGCTTCATCAAACTCAGCGGGAATGACAATTGCACCCTGTTTATTGATGTAGCCGAACTTGCTCGAAATTCGGTCTTCCATCTGAACTCGTGCGAGTCCTTCGGAAAACTGACCTGCCCACGCAAACTTCGATTCAAACGGGCTTTTTCCATCCGGGAGAATATAAACCCACGTTTTCTTATCTCCCGGGGGACCGCTCTTTTGAACCGCTGCAACCCCTTCTGAAAAACTGCCAACTTGATCGAAATCCGGTTCGACCACCAGTTTCCCTTTGGCATCGACGAATCCCCATTTCGATCCGTCTTTCACAGCTCCATATCCACCCTGAAAAGGACGAGCCCAGATATATTCTGGCTCAATCGCCCAGCGGCCTTGTCGGTCGATGTAGCCGAACTTCCCCGTCAGGCGATCCCCTTCCGAAGCAGGAGCTAGGTTCTCAGAGAACTCGCCTGCCCATGAGAAACGGGGGGGAATCTTCCAGCTTCCTTTTGCATCAATATAGCCCCACTTTTCTCCCTCCCGAGCTGCTGCGAGATCCCCTTGAAAAGCTTTTACCTCGATAAACTTCGCTTCAACGGCCCAAGTTCCATCCGGCAAGAGAAATCCCCATTTTCCGTTCTCCCCTTTTGTTGGGGCGGGACCTTTAGCAAATAAACGTTTTTCAGGATCCTGCTGCTCTTCCCCTTTCGCCGCTGTCCCAGTCGCTAGGACTAAGATCAATAGGGCCAATGTTTGTGAAAATCTCACTTATCCACCCATAGGTTTGAGAGTGGCGGGGTCAAGGCGAGGCTGGCGCTTTATCAAGAATCTCCGATAATGAAGAGATGATAACACTTCGCAGTAGAGTCCTTTGGATGGCGCTTACGTTCGCCCTTCTCACTTCTCCGGGATTCCCCCAAGACGCTGACTTTCAGGCAGGTGCTGCCCCCTACACTCCCGAACAGCTCCATGAACTCCTCGTTGGGCAGAATAAAATGAGCGTGATTAATTTCTTTGGCAGGATGCCGAATCACCAGCAGGGGTTTGACTGGATTTATGATCATCTTCTAATCGCGGTAGAGAATCAGGACCAGTACTACACCACTGCGGTTGTCTGCTTCTCACACGGCGACCACCTTGTGTGGCAAGTGGTTTGTTATCCTTAGAAAGTTCGATACGCTAAAACATGCTTTTGAGCGCGCTTAGCTCAGCGGTAGAGCGGCTGCCTTACACGCAGTTGGTCGGAGGTTCAAATCCTTCAGCGCGCATTCTTTTGCTTTCGATCCTCGCTCTCCCCTTCCCATCGTTCTCGAGCTCCCCAGATTCGTCTGGTCCGGTTTATGTCATTCCGATCCAAGGCGAGATTCAAAAGGCGACCGTTTACGTTGTTCGCCGTGGTGTGAAAGCCGCCCTTGAGGCAAATGCTTCCGCGCTCGTCTTGGATATGAACACGCCCGGCGGAGAGGGCGAAGCGATGAAGGAGGTCATGGCCACTGTTGCGAAGTTCCGGCCAGCCGACCAAACCTACACATACGTCAATAAGGAGGCTTTCTCCGCAGGAGCATTCATTTCCGCCTCTACCCGCCATATATGGATGGCTCCCGGTTCGATCATCGGAGCGGCCTCTCCTGTAACACTCGGCCAAGAGGGGCCCAAGGAATTGCCACCGAAATTTGTATCTGGCTATGCAGCTTTGATCCGGGCCGCTGCCGAGGAAAACGGACACAACCCAGCCATCTTTGATGCGATGGTGAACAAGCAGATGGGTCTCAAGATCGATGGTCGTGAAATTGTTGCCAAGGGAGACATTCTCACCTTAACAACACAGGAAGCGACACGACTTGTCGGAAAACCCGCCCGTCCCCTTCTCTCTGCTGGAGTTGCCCCCGAACTTCAGTCCTTGATTGAAAAAACGATCCGCCCCGGATCTCCTATCGTCCGAATTGAGCCAACCGGATTTGAAAATATCAGTCGCTGGATCATCACGATTTCTCCGCTCCTTCTTAGTGCCGCTTTTCTGTTTGGTTATCTTGAATTCAAAACACCTGGCTTTGGACTATTCGGAATCCTTTGCGGCATTTGTGCCTTCATCTTTCTTTTTGGTCACTATATCGCGGGTCTTTCTGGATATGAGAACGCCCTTCTGCTCCTTTTGGGAATCACCCTCCTGATCGTCGAGTTTTTTCTTTTTCCAGGAACCTTCATTCCTGGGCTCGCGGGTCTTGCCCTGATCTTATTTGCGGCCCTCAACACCATGATCGATCGGTATCCCTCCGATCCTGCAATACCGAGTACGCCCCAGCTTCACTTCCCTGTGATCAACCTTGCCCTCGGATTCTTTGGCGGGTTGACTGCGATCCTTTTGGCTGCCCGTTTTCTACCAGAAACCGTCCTTTTTAGACGTTTTCGCCTTAGCACAGTCTCACCGTCCGGTTCCCTTCCCAGCCGAATCTCCCTCGCCCCCGGGACCACAGGGATAGCTCTAACCGATTTACGTCCCAGCGGAAGCGCCGAAATCAACGGTCAGAGTTTTGATGTCTTGGCGGAGGGTCAGTTCATTCCCCAAGGAACACACATCCAGATTCACCAGGTGGAAGGAGCCACCATCTTTGTTCATCCCGCAAAACCTATAAGAAAGAAATACTGAGAAATACTTTTCATTGAGCTTGCTTCGAATACTGAACTTTCTGTTTCCCGTACTACGCTTTTCCCCTAATAATCCGTAATGCCTTTATTCCTTCTCATCGCTGTTGGAGTGGTTGCGCTCCTCTTTTCTGTGGTGCTTATTAATTTTTTCGGTCTTTGGCTTCGAGCCCTTACTTCCGGTGCGCCCGTTGGAATTCCGACTCTTATCGCTATGCGCCTCCGAGGAATTCCGAACTCCCTCATTGTGAATGCGAGGATTACGGCAGTTCGTGCCGGCATCGAGGTCTCCACGGCTCAACTAGAAACCCACTACCTTGCTGGTGGCAGTGTGGATCAAGTGATTCGCGCCCTAATCGCCGCCGACAAAGCGGGCATTAAACTGGATTTCAACCGTTGCTGTGCAATTGATCTGGCCACCTCGGGATCTGGAAAGACCGTTTTTGACGCCGTCCGTACGAGTGTGAATCCACGGGTTATCGATTGCCCAGGAACAGAATCAGGAAAAGGAACAATTGATGGTGTTGCCAAGGACGGGATTACCGTTCGTGCCCGTGCTCGTGTGACGGTCCGTTCCAATCTCGACCGTTTTGTCGGCGGTGCAACGGAAGAGACGATTATCGCCCGCGTTGGCGAAGGTATCGTACGTGCGATTGGTTCCAAGGAGACGTACAAAGGGGTTCTGGAAAACCCTCAAGATATCTCGAAAGACGTGCTCAATCGCGGACTCGATGCCGGCACGGCCTACGAAATTCTCTCCATCGACATCGCCGACGTCGGGGTCGGCACCAATATCGGTGCTAAGCTTCAAGCCGAACAGGCTGATGCAGATAAACAGGTTGCACAAGCGAAGGCAGAAATGCGTCGGGCCGCTGCTGTCGCCGCTGAACAGGAAATGAGAGCCAAGGTGGTCGAGGCCGAGGCCCAGGTTCCCCTTGCTATGGCAGAAGCTTTTCGAAAAGGGAATCTTGGCGTCATGGATTACCAAAAAATTCGCAATGTATCCGCAGATACAGAAATGCGCACATCGATTGCGAAAGATTCCGGGAAACTTGGATCGAAATAAAAACCTTCTGTCTCCATGGAATGGCTTGTTCCAATTCTCTTTGTTGTCTTGAGTCTCGCTCAGTGGTGGCTTAAGCACCGACAAGCTGGCACTCCGAATGTCGACCGGCCTGTCGAATCTCCCGAGCCTTTGGATGAGTTTGGTGATTTAATGGAGGCCCTTGGGCGTAGGCGTCATGAATCGCCTCCGACTTCCCCCGTACCCCCTAAGTCGCTGCCACCCCAAATTCTCCCCTCTCTTTCGAAAATTCTTGAAACACCTGTGCCTGTCTTGGCTGTTAAGTCTGCCTCCCTACCGCCTCGATCTTTCTATTCGTCTCGTGCGGTGGAGACACGGGTTGGATCTTTGCGAAGGGCAATTGTACTATCTGAAATTCTCGCACCGGCCGTGACTTTACGCTGAACTACCCCCATGGCTCGCAACGCATCACTTCCTGTCGCTCTGATTCAGATGTCCTGCACGGCTGACCCGTCCAGGAATCTTCGTGTTGCACTGGATCGAATCGCTGGGGCTGCACGCCAAGGTGCAAAACTTGTCTGTTTGCCTGAGTTGTTTCGTTCCCTCTATTTTTGCCAAAAGCAGGACTACAAGTGTTTTGAGTTGGCTGAGAAGATTCCGGGGCCAACCACTCAAATCCTTTCAGCGGCCGCGAAAAAACACAAAATCACTCTCGTCTCCAGTCTTTTTGAGAAACGTGCTGGAGGGCTTTATCACAACACAGCCGTGGTCTTTGGGCCGAACGGCAAGATTCTCGGCACCTATCGGAAGATGCATATCCCAGATGACCCTGGTTTTAATGAGAAGTTCTACTTTACCCCAGGGGATACAGGTTTTCAGCCGATCGATACACCTGCCGGCCGTCTGGGGGTGCTCGTTTGCTGGGATCAGTGGTATCCTGAAGCCGCTCGGTTGATGGCCCTGCGAGGGGCACAAATCCTTATCTACCCCACCGCCATCGGCTGGGCTTGTGGCGAGAAAAAGCAAGTTTGTGAGACCCAGAGAAGTGCCTGGCAAACGATTCAGAGAAGTCATGCGATTGCGAATGGTCTTTTCGTTCTCTCGATCAATCGAACGGGTCGTGAGAAGAATCTCGATTTCTGGGGAACCTCCTTTATCGCGAACCCCATGGGTCATGTGATTGCGGAAGCTTCCACGGACCGGTCCCAGGTCATTCAGGCCTCCCTTCGCCTCTCGGAAACAACCACAACTCGGCAACACTGGCCTTTTCTTCGGGATCGTCGAATTGACGCCTATGCGGGTTTGGACCAGCGCTTTCTCCGTTCTTGAGCCAAATCCACCCCACTCCTGAAGTCGACTGGTCTGCGTACCGCTTCCCTGCCGAGTGGGAAAAGCATGAGGCCACTTTCCTCGCTTGGCCCCATAATGCGGAAACTTGGCCCGGGCTGCTTGAACCAGTCCAGGAAACTTATCTGGAAATTATTCGGGCTCTGATTCCCGGCGAAAAAGTTTTTCTGTTGGCCAAGGATTGCGAGTCTGCCGACGTCATTCAACAAAGACTGAAAAAGGCTAAAATCCAGTCTCCCAATCTTCAAATTCTGACCATCCCGAGCGATGACGCATGGGTTCGTGATAGCGGACCGATTTTCATGTTGCGCAGGGATTCCGGAAAACCAAGTCGGATTGCCCATGATTTCATTTTCAACAGTTGGGGCAGAAAATACGGGCCTTGGGACAACGATGATGTGATTCCCGTTGCGGCCTGTCGCATGACAGGCACTCCATGCATTCCCCACGATTTCGTTTTGGAGGGTGGCTCCCTCGATACCGATGGAATGGGTACCCTTCTCACCACAGAACAGTGCCTTCTGAATCCAAACCGCAATTCTTCCCACGACCGAAAGGCGATCGAGGAACGCCTCCAACAATGGCTTGGCATTCAAAAGATCATCTGGCTGAACGACGGTCTTGAGGGAGACGATACGGATGGTCACATCGATGACATCACCCGCTTTATCGCGCCAGGCGTGGTGGCAACCGTTATTGAGCCGGACACGAAGGATGCGAATCACGCTCCCTTGCAGGAAAATCTAAAACGACTCCGCCATGCCCATGATTGCCGCGGAAATCCTTTAAAGATCATCGAACTCCCCATGCCACCCCGCTCCGATGGACCGCATCACCGGAACCCGGCCAGCCATGCAAACTTCTATATCGGGAATGACGCCGTCCTAGTCCCTGTTTTTCAATCCCCCACTGATTCAATCGTTCTCGATCTCCTCCGTCCCTACTTTCCTGGTCGGGAAGTCGTGGGAATCGATTGTCAGGCTTTGGTCGCAGGCCTCGGCGCGATTCACTGCATCACACAACAGATGCCAGCCATCGTCTGACTGAGTTGAACTAGGCTACCCACTTGGGTTAAGCTTTCCCGATGGCCAAGATACTCAGAATCGGACTCCCTTCAGGCAGCCTTCAAGAAGCCACCCTCGAGCTCTTTCGACGGGCGGGCTATGCCATTTCACGCGCCTCCCGAACCTATCGCCCATCCATTGATGATCCCAACTTTGAGATTCGCCTCCTCCGTGCCCAAGAAATCGCATCCTATGTGCAGGATGGCTTTCTTGATCTTGGATTAACGGGGAGTGATTGGATCCAAGAAACCAAGGCAAAGGTACAAACGGTGTCTACCTTGCGTTTTAGTAAGGCCACTGCCCAGCCAGCTCGTTGGGTCATTGCGGTTCCTAATCGTTCCACGATTCGCCGACCCGCCCAACTCCGCGGCAAACGAATTGCGACGGAGGCGGTAGGATTGGTTCGTCAATACCTGGCCAAACGAAAGATCAAAGCAAAGGTGGAGTTTTCTTGGGGAGCTACAGAAGTCAAAGTACCCGAACTGGCTGATGCTGTTGCAGACATCACGGAAACAGGATCTTCCCTCGCCGCAAATGGGTTGCGAATTCTGGATACCGTTTTGGAATCCTACCCTCAACTGATTGCGAACCGAAAGGTATGGTCCACGCCAGTAGATCGAGCCCGAATTGAAAATCTGTCCATGCTGTTGGAAGGGGCCCTACGTGCCAGAGATCTGGTCGGCCTTAAGATGAATGTCCCTCGCAGTTGCCTTCGCTCCGTAAACTCGATCCTTTCTTCCCTTCGTGACCCGACCATCTCTCCCTTAGCTCGGGATGGGTGGGTTGCCGTCGAGACGGTTATGGAAGAAAAAACGGTTCGTTCGATCATCCCTCGTCTCAAGCAGTTGGGCGCAGAAGGGATCATTGAGTACCCTCTAAATAAGGTTGTCAGCTAAGCCTCCGAACGCCACGATGCCTATATGGGTTCAGTCAAAAAGAAGCGGAAATCAAAAATCGCAAAGCACAAACGCCGCAAGCGTAGCCGCGCGAACCGCCATAAGAAGCGTCTCCGGTACAAGACGTAAGTCTTGGGCGTTTACCGCCCTGCTTGCTCTTGCTCCCTTTTCTCTTCCTGCCGTCGATCCGGCCCGAAATGAACGGGTCGAGTCTGCACTCTCCTTTGCAGAGGGTCGTCGTGCCGATTCCTTGGGTTTAAGCGGAATCGCTCTCGATGCCTATACGCGTGCCCTCGAATCCGATCCCACGTCGCGCCAGGCCGCCCTTGCAAAGGCTGCCTCTCTCATCGATCTGGGGCGTTTCAGCGAAGCCCTGCCACTCCTTCAATCCCTAGCGCCGTCCTCACAGGATGAGGCGGAACGCTCCACCCTTCTCTGTCTGGCCCTAATTCAATCAAAGCAAGGAGAAGCTGCATCCGTAGCCCAGCGCGATGCCCTGACAGCCTTGGCAGGCTGGCAGACCGATGATCCTGCTCGACTCGCCCGCGTTGCCGAAGGCCTTCTCCGTTCTGGAACCTCTCTATCCAGAAAATCCCAAAAAGAAATTGCCGCTTCTGTCCTGCCCGCCTTCATCCGAGCTGCCGACCTGAATACCGGTTTGGGAGGCTTCACTCTGCGAGCCGCCGAAATTTCACTAACTGCCGATGACCTCCCCACCGCGATCCGCTACTTTCGTGAATTTGTCGACGAACGGCCTGACGAAGTCTCCTTCTTGGAACAGTTGGCCGCAGTACTGATCCTCAATAATCAGTCTACCGAGGCGGACGAGCTTCTTCACCGCGCAGAACTGGAAAAGCCGAATCGATCGAATCTCTATCCCGTGATGGGGAATCTGTATGACGAACTAAATCTCCCTGCCCGTGCTGAAATCTATCGAGTTCTTGCTCTCCACTGCCTCGAGAAAACTACTCCTGCCGATCACCTGCGACTGGCTCTTCTTCAGCTTAAACAGAATCAAACCCGCCGAACTCATCACACCTTGGCTCAAGCTGCCCTGGCGCATCCCGACTCATTGCAAATTCTCCTAGTCCGTGGGCTGACGGAAAAAAACGAAAATCGCATGGCAGAAGCAGCGGCAACCTTTGCTCAGGTCGAACGTCTCGCCCAAGGGAAACCCGGCATTCTCGATGCAGGCTTTTACTTTGAGTACGGCTCTGCCTGCGAGCAGTCGGGCCAACCCAAACGCTCCGAAGCTGCCCTCCAAAAAGCCCTTCAACTGAACCCCGCTCATCACCAATCACTCAACTATCTTGGTTATATGTGGGCGGAACGGGGAAAAAATCTACCTCAAGCCCTCGCTCTGATCGAAAAAGCCCTTGCCCTCAATCCAGGCAACCCAGCCTACCTCGATAGCCAGGCATGGGCACTGTTTCGCATGGGAAATCCTCAGGCAGCCCAGCCATTGATTGAAGAGGCGCTTCGCCAAGTACCTGATGATCCCACGTTACTGGAGCACTTCGGAGATGTGACCGCTCGTCTGGGAAAAACCCAGATGGCTCTGGATTCGTATCGTAAAGCGGTCCAACTCGGAGGTCCGCCTGTTGTTTTGGGGGATAAAATTCGCCTCAGCGCACCATCCGAAAAATCGAAGTAAGCTCACGCCTTTCCCAGTTTCTCCGGATCTCCTCCCCAAGCTGCAACCTTCGCCTTGGCAGCCATCTCTTCCGCTTCTTTAATCCTCCCCGCTCTTCCGTAAGCTAAAGATAAACTTGTGTATGCCAGCTGATCTTTCGGCCTGAGAGAGATTAGTTTTTGTAATGCGGAAATTGCCTCCTCCAGAAGGTCCAGCTTCACCAATGACATTCCAAGAGCCTGCCAAGCCTCTGCATTTTCAGGATCCATCTCTGCAGCAGTTCGATAAAAAACAGCCGCTTCTTTCATCTCCCCAAGAGCCAACGCCATGTGGCCTTCTTCCATCTTTTGTTCGGCAAGTGAATTCACGACTTCTTTAGGATGGCAGATAGAACCCCAGCAACCGAGGGTTCCTTCGCCACCGCGCAAACTTTCCAGCCCACCTTTCGTGCTGCACGGACCGTTGCGGGGCCAATCACAGCGACCTTGGGTTCTGATCTCCAATGTGGGATAGCATTACGGAACCTCTCAGCAGCCGTTCCGCTTGCGAAGACAACCCAATCGGCACCCTCTCGAGTCAGAGTCTTCCGAACAGGTGCGGGAATTGTGCGAGTCTCACGGTTTCGATAAATAACCAAACTCTCTACCGAGAAACCCTTAGATTGGAATAGGTTCGCCATATCGCTGCTGCCTGAATCTCCCGTGAGATGAAGAATCTTCCCTTTTGCCCACTTTGGCCAACCTTGAGCTAACTCTTTGGATCCTGGGCCTCGTCCCACCCAGTCAGGCTCCAATCCGATCGAGCGCAAGACATCGGCTGTGGATTTGCCCACGGCGGCGATATTGCACCGCGCAATCTTTCTCCAGTCACCAACTATAGCAGGAAAAGCTCGCACTCCGGCAGCACTGGTAAAAACCAACCAGTCCGCTTCATGAATCTTATCGATCCATTTTCTCTGGGGAGGTAGTGCCTCGATCTGTGTCATAGGAATTTCCCATATCTCAGCGCCATTCTCTTCAAACACCTCTCTCCAGCCCTTACTTAGATGATTGCTCGCTGTGAGGACGATCCTTTTCCCGGCCAGCGGCCTTTTCGCCCACCAAGCGAGTTTTTTTCGAAGACCGACAACTGCCCCAACTACCACCACAGCTGGAGCTTGAATCCTATTCTTCTTAGCCGAAGTCGCCAAGGTCCCCACCGTTGCGATCAACACATGTTGATTTCGGCAAGTTCCGCTCGATATGACTCCCGCAGGCGTGTTTTTCGAAAAACCAAGGTCGATCGCTCTACGAAGAAAATCATCCAAACCTTCCACCGTCATATATCCCACCAGTGTTCTACCCGAAACCGAGCCCTCGGCACGATTTCCTATTCGAAAAACCACCTCGGTGCTTAATCCTCTCTGCGTAATCGGTATCCCGGCGTAGGCGGGTGCAGCTACGCCGGACGTCACCCCCGAGATGACCTCAAACGGAATACCTGCTTTCGCCAAAACCTCGGCCTCCTCCCCTCCACGACCAAAAACAAAAGGATCGCCCCCCTTCAGACGAACTACTCTTTCGCCCTTTTTTGCAAAACGAATCAACTGGCGATGAATCTCTGACTGATGGATCTTCATGCCCCGAGGTGTCTTTCCCGCATCGATGAGTTTTGCCCCATCTCGGGCCCCCATGAGAATTGCTGGATTCACGAGTCGGTCATAAAGAACGACATCTGCAAGCGCCAAAATCTCTTTTCCGCGTTGTGTAATCAGTCCCGGATCTCCTGGACCAGCCCCAACAAGCCATACTTTCCCTTTTTTACCCACGACGCATCTCCTCTGCTAACCGAACTCCCAAAAGCTCTCCCTCATTCGATGGGCCCTCCATGGAGCCCCGTTGAGGATGACCATGTAGGTCCCGTACACCCGCTCTCAGATGTAATGTTCCGTTCGGTTGGATCTGAGCAAATGCGCCCAATGACTCAGAGCACCCTCCGCCCCATGATTGAAGGAAGCTTTTCTCCGCGGTAACTCGTGCACGAATATGCTGATCATCCAATCGTTGAATCAGTTCAAATGTTCGATGGTCATTCTTTCGGCATTGGACAGCCAAAGCCCCCTGTCCTGGAGCGGGAATCATCCACTCCACATCCAACCGCTCCATTTCAAGCTCACTCAACAATCCCCCCAAGCGGTCAATTCCTGCACAAGCCAACAAGATCCCCTGCCAATCTTTTTCGCTCAAACATCGCTCCATTCTCCGATCCACATTTCCCCGGATGTTCTGAAACTCTGCTTGTGGATGTTTCTCGGTCCAAAACATCCTTCTCCTTGGACTTTCGGTTCCTACCCAAGTTCCCTTGGGGAGTTGGCTCCCTTTCTTGAAAACCCATGCATCCCGAGGATCAACTCGCTCGGGATACGCTGCGACTGTTAAGGAATCATAAATTCGTGTCGGAAGATCCTTTGCACTGTGAACCGCAGCATCAATCTCGTCCTCAACCAGAGATTTTTCCAAAGCAGAACTAAACTCACCGACTTCGGAATGAATCTCATCACCGAACTCAGAACGCGCGTCCCCCGTAGTTTTGAGAATGACCAGTTCGACCCCTACGCCCGGGCTCACTTTCCGAATCTGTACTGCCACCCGTCTCGCCTGCTCCAAAGCCAGTCGACTTCCCCGTGTTCCCAACCGCAACTTCATCCCCGAAAAGCCTGAACCTTTTCACTTCGAGCCGTTCGCTGCATTGCAAAGGACGTTTCGTGTTTTCTCAGGACCTCTTCGGCCCGATGAATGGCTCCCAAGGATTCCGGCATCACTTCACTCCTTCTTGCTAATTCCTCTAGATCCACCCACTTGGACTGCGGAAAAGCTCTACGGAGAGCCGTCAAGGTTCGAGGCACCCCTAGATCCAAAAGGAGCTCAGGCCCGTTTCCTTTACATTCTGTCCATGGCAATTCACCCCCCGCCAAAGCAGAAACGACCACAGCAGCTGATTCGACAGCCCGTGCCCAATGGTCCCAAGGAACTGTTGTTGCCCCCACTTCCACCGCCAAGGCGTTTGCGCGATCCTCCGATCGGGAGGAGATCAATATTCCGCGATTCCCAAGCTCTTTCTCAACCATGGCGAAACTGCGAGCCGTGTGTCCCGAGCCCAATAAAAGCAGCGGCCTTCGCTCTTTACCCTCAAGAAGCTCTCCCATCGCCTCCGCCGCCAAGCGACCGACAGAAGCATCCCCTCGCCCAAAACCGGCCGCCGCCCGTGCAGCTCGGGCTGCCCGTAACCCTGACTGGAAAAGGGAGTGCATCGATGAACCTGTGCCCCCTGCTTCCCGTGATGCCGCATAAGCCTGACGTACCTGCCCCAAAATCTCTCCCTCCCCAACCACCATGGAACGTAATCCGGTGGCCACTTCAGCTAAGTGGCGCCAGCACGCAATTCCTTCATGTAAATAAACTCCGCGCGCATCTTTCCAAGCGCTCCCAAGGTCTGTAGGCATCGAACGAGCCAAGGAAGACATGATCTCTGGGCCTTTCTGCTCAGAACGCCCATAAATTTCCACACGATTGCATGTGCTAAGAAAAACGACCTCACCAGCCCCCTCGTGCTCGATCAGGTGCTGAATCCAACGATCTCCAGCAAAGGAAGCCAAAGCCTCCCTCACCCCGAGGGAAGTCGAGTGATGATCCACCCCGACACAAAAGATGCCTTGAGATGAGCTCATCCTTTGCGCATCAGTATCCGTGATTTCTTGGGAACTGCATCTAGAGGAGTCGGGACAGGATTCCCAAGGAGCTTTCGCACTTCCGCCTGCATGGCCTTCGGGGAATCTGCGTCCATCTCCGACCATACCACATCCCCGGTTTTTCCAAAGATCGTCACCTTCATCTTTTTCTCATCCGAGCCCCATCCCAAGGAGTCGGTTGCTTTTCCATCGAAATCAGCAATTCCGCACAAATCCCCCCTTGGATTGCCCGGATTCTTGTTCGCCCGATACCACGGAATCAGTCGTTCCCCCTCTTCATCCAAGTCCGCCTTCATCTTGCCTACAGTCCAGCCTTTAAAGAGAGTTCCAAGGGACCTCCTTAAATCGACGACTACGATCACTCTAAATTCTTTTCTTCCCTGCCAGCCATAGAGAGCACGCCCAAATTCACGGGTGGTATCCGCCAAGGGTTGGCTGCTGGCCAGTACAACAGTGATTCTGTCTGCTGGATTGAGTTCCACGACCTTCCCGTCGCAATCCTTGGGATGCGACAAATCCTTTGCGCCCACAGGAGCGCATAGGAGGAGCATTGCCAGTGCAAATAGCCTCATTTCACCTCCAGAAGAAATCCGCTCAAGTATCTGCTTTCAGGAAAAGCCGGGTCCATAGGATGATCGGATGATTGCCCAAGGATAGTTTTGATCTGCACTACCCGCCCCTCCTCTTTGGCAACCTGTTTGACCATCCCTAACAATTCCTCACTGCCGACGCGGTGCGAGCAAGAAAACGTGGCCAGTAATCCTCCCCGAGTGACAACCTTCATGGAGTTGCGATGAAGTTCCGCCATTAGCTTGGTTCCTGCTTCCGCACTATCCCGGCTTTTGACTAACCCTGGCGGGTCCAAGATCACCAGATCGTACTCCCCTTTTCGACATGTTCTAAGAAATCGTGTCACGTCTTCTTGGGCCCAACGAACCTTTAAACCATGATGTTCCGCGCTCTGCCGAGCCAACTCCAAGGACGGACGGGAGCTATCTACCCCGGTCACCTCGCTGGCCCCTGCTTTTGCTGAACGAAGGGCAAACCCACCATTGTGGCAAAACAGATCGAGAACCTTTCGTCCCCTACTCTCCTGGGCAACGATCTCGTAATTCTCCTGCTGATCTAAATAAGTTCCTGTCTTCTGACCGGACCGCAAATCCACCCATACCTCCATTCCGCCAATTTCTACTAAAATCGGCTTTTCTGGAACCGTACCGAATGCTTCCCCCTGCAGGATCTCCAATCCCTCCAGTTTTCTTCCCGAAGCATCTCTCCGGATCCACATCCCCTCAGGCTGAAGGAGTTTAAGTGCGGCAGTCCGAACCAGCTCCCAGTTTTTTTCCATGCCCTCCGTGGTGATCTGGGCCACTAGATAATTTCCGTACTGATCCAGTACCAGTCCCGGCATCGAGTCTGTTTCCGACCAAACAATCCTCCGCGCAGGCGTCCCTTTACGTTTTTGCACGGCAACCTGCAGGGCCTTCTCGACAAAATTTTCATCAAAATCTCCAATATCCTTGCGAAATCTTCTCCAAGCTACTCGTGCTCCCTCGCGATAAAATCCGGTCCCAAGCAATTCCCCGTGCTCTCCTGAGGCCACGACCGAGCAACCACTCCATTCCTTCCCAGCTTCTATCTCGATTTCCGACTTAAGAATCCAAGGGTGCCCAGCTAAAGCCTTTGATCTTCCGCCCGGCTTCAACCGGAGCGCCCCACGGTCTGAGTCGGTCAACCGTGAAGATCGGCCACGCTGGATTGACCGATTTCGGGGTACTCATACACGTCTCCCCGGTAGTTCTTTAAAATCACTCTATCGTCTGCCATCCCCACAATATAGTTCGGCCCAACCGGAATCTTGCCGCCACCCCCCGGTCCATCCACCACGTACGTAGGCACTGCGTAGCCAGTGGTATAGCCACGTAGCTGCTCCATGATATCCTGCCCTTCTCGTATCGTGGTCCGAAGGTGAGCCGAGCCGGTGATCAGATCACACTGGTAGAGGTAGTAAGGCCGAACCCGACAAAGGAGGAGTTTGTGGAATAGTTCCTTCAAAATCTCCGCTCGATCGTTGACTCCCTTGAGAAGAACACTCTGATTGCCAAGAGGTATTCCCGCATCCGCCAAGCGTCCCAAAGCCTCGCGGACCTCCTGAGTTAGCTCTTTGGGATGGTTGGTATGAACACTCATCCACAGTGGATGATGGGTTTTTAACATGGCTACAAGTTCCGGAGTAATCCTTTGAGGCAAGAAGATGGGGATTCGGGTGCCGATCCGAATAAACTCGATGCTCGGGATCTTTCTTAAGCGGGTTAAAATCGCATTCAACTTGGCGTCCGAGAGAAGTAGAGGATCGCCGCCCGAAAGAAGGACATCCCGAACTTCAGGATGTTTTTCCAAATAAGAAAACGCTCCTTCCAAATCCACTGTTAACTCCTGTTCCCCTGCTCCACTGACCACCCGACTGCGTGTGCAGTAGCGGCAGTACGAAGCGCAACGGTCGGTCACAAGGAGAAGAACCCGGTCTGGATAACGGTGAACCAACCCCGGAACGGGCATGCTCGAATCTTCGCCGCAAGGGTCGAGCATCTCATCTGCAGCCGTCGTCGCTTCCTCAATCCGCGGAACCACCTGACGTCGGATCGGGCAATCGGGATCGTTACGATCAATCAGGCTAAAGAAGTGCGGCGTGATACCCAACGCGAGCTTCTTTCCAGCAAGAATTGTCCCGGCACGCTCCTCCCCCGTGAGTGAGAGTCGACCTTCCAATTGTTCGAGGGACTGGATTCGATTGCGAAGTTGCCAAGACCAGTCGCTCCAATCAGAAGCGGAAACTGAACCCCAATCCTCCGACCGCACCAAGGGAAACTCTTTGGCTTTCAAGGTTATAAAGAAATTTACCCCACTAGAGAGCTCACGCCACCCAAAACTGAAGGCGTAGAAACGGCTTAGATTCCTCTCCTTCTGCTAGATCTGGATCGATTCAGTTCAGACCCGAACCGGCAGAACAAAGAACGGCATCCCCTGCTTGAAAAACTCTCTCTGCAGAACGAAAACGGTGAAATTGTGAAGTAACCTTGTGAAGAAGGTCTCCCTTTGAAAAACCAGCTGTCCGCCGAAAAAGATCGAGTTGGGAAACCTCTCCCACAACTTTGCTGCCAGTTCCTGAGCCCCGGAAACCACGTCAGGCCCGATTTCATAAACCGCCTCCGCATACACCCCGTGGGCCCGCATGTACTCAGCATAGCGCTCCGCATCCCGCTTCACGGAAGACTGGAGATTTCCAATTTCTCTCACCCCCTTGAAGTTTCCTGCATCTACCACACCCACTTCCGCAAAAATGTAGTTTTTAAAGACGTGCGGAAACATCCTTTGGACAGCCAGAAGAGTATGAATCCCTAGTCCATTGAACCCATTCACAAAAAGGACTGCTGTTTTAGCCTGATAATCCGCACTTACCGCAGGGGGAACGGCCCCAACGTGAGGAATTTGAAAGGCCTCAATTAAGGAGTCGAGACGCTTGAGCTGGGCGTGTGCCATCCGATAATGGTGCTTAATCCCAAACGCCACCGCGATGAGTGCTCCGGTTACCACGATTGTAATCCAGCCACCGTGATCGAACTTGATAATACTGAGCGCGATCAGAATCGTTCCTGTGAGAATGAACCCCACTCCATTGATCAGAAGCTTCTTCTTCCAGTGTGGGCTGTGATGTCGCTCCGTCAGCCAGTGCACGACCATTCCCAACTGACTCAGGGAAAATGTCACAAAGACGTTGATCGCGTAAAGCACGACCAGCCAAGCCACCGATCCGCGGGAAACCCAGATCAAGAAAAGAGACGAGGCCCCCATGATCACGACCCCATTCTGGGAAACAAAACGGTCACTCAACGATGCGAACCGACTCGGCATCCACCGATCCAAAGCCAGGTTCGCCAACACGCCAGGGCCACCCAGAAACCCGGTTTGAGCGGCGATAAATAGAATCGCAGCCGCTGAAAGCATTGCTCCCCAGATGAACCCATGAGAAAGCCACGGAGGCCATGAGGCTGTGATCTCCCCAAAAAGAACTGCATTCAAGGTCATTCCTTCCCTCGGAACGGCGTGATACAGCAGATACATCAGCAACAGTCCTCCCACCATGAAGGAGAGGGAAACGCCGATGTAAACCATTGTCCGTTTCCCTGTTTCGACTCGGGGCTCACGAAGAACGGAAAGCCCATTACTCACCGCCTCAATCCCTGTGTAGCTTCCTGCCCCTAAGCTATAAGCGGTTAGTAGCACAGCACCAATCTTCCACCATCCAAGCTCATCATGGGCAGCCATCACATCCTGCGAGGTCATCGTCACCAAGCTCGGTAGATTCCCCGCATGGGCAAGAAAACCGTAGACAATCATGAAACCGTGCGTGATCAAAAAGGCAAAAAAGATCGGCACACAAAAGATCACCGATTCCTTAACGCCGCGGAGATTGAGAAGGGTCAGGACCACCCCCATCGAAAGAGTCAGGGTCAATTTCCAAGGAATCCAAGAAGCAGGTAAAACCGAAAACAGAGCATCCGCTCCCGCCGCCACCGAAAGAGCGATGGTTAAAACGTAATCGACTAGCAACGCACATCCGCTGACTACTCCAACGGAGGGAGTGAGAAGCTTGCTGGCCACCAGGTACCCCCCTCCACCCCCTGGAAATAGCTCGATAATTTGCGAGTAGCTGGCGCAAATCACCGCAATCGTGAAAATCGATCCTGCGGCAACAAAAAGAGTGAGCGCCGGATGTGCGATCAGTGCCCGCATTGTCTCCTCCGGTCCGTAACAGGAGGAAGACAATCCGTCCGCACCCAAGCCAACCCAGGCTAGTACCGCTACGAGGGAGACCTGATGAAAAAGCCCTTTATCGGAGATGCTCAGGGCCTTTCCGATAAAAAGGCTTCTGATCCAACTGCCCAAACTTTGATTTTTCATCTTCTGAGCAACGAACAAATGAGACCTCAACATCAGAAGAAATCTTCGGCGTCCTTTTCGCTCGAAGTCCCTTGCAGATGCCGGCGAGGTTAGCTGACGGGCTGGGTCCTCAAGGTGACCCCGTCAGGCGGTTGCCCGCCTCGTTCGCCCCGTCCCCAAGTTTCCTTGGGGAATTTGGTTCCCCCGCAACCGGCCTGTCTCCAAGCCGGAATTAGGCTACATCAAAAAGAATCCTATTTCCCACGACCCTGATGTCAACACGACTACCTAGCTCTTTTGGGTCAGAACAACTTAAGACGTAGTTCTTTAAATTATTTTTATATATTGATGGATAGATACTTATGAAACTCTTCTTTTTACTAAATCTACAATCCGATCTTTCACAGTAGCTACCGATTGTGCCCCCTCATCCCCCTTTTCCCGGCTCCTTACCGCCACCTGACCTGCCTCCGCCTCACGATTTCCACAAACCAACAGAAACGGAACTTTCTCCAGTTGCCCACGCCGAATCTGTGCTCCCAGTTTGTCCCCCTTCTTGTCTACCGAGACTCGTAATCCTGCCGCCTTAAACTCTTCCGCACACTTTTCCGCATAGGCAACCATCTGATCGTTCACCGGAAGGAACCGAGCCTGCTCGGGTGCCAGCCAAACCGGGAATGCCCCACGGAAATGTTCGATCAACACCCCCGTAAACCGCTCCAATGAACCGAACGGAGCCCGATGAACCATCACGGGCCGATGCTTCTGGTTATCTGCACCCGTGTACGTTAGGTCAAAACGTTCCGGCAAATTGTAGTCCACTTGGACCGTTCCCAACTGCCACTCCCGCCCGATCACATCCTTCACCACAAAGTCGATCTTCGGCCCATAAAATGCTGCCTCCCCAGGCTCTTCACTCGTCTTCACCCCCAGCTTCTTCGCCGCCTCCTTCACCGCCTTCTCTGCTTTGTCCCATCCATCCTTCGATCCCACATATTTATCCGAAGCCGGATCCCTTAATCCCACTCGCACTCGGAAATCTCCGATCCCCAGAGTATCGAGAACCAGCCTCACCATCTCCAAACACCCCTCGACTTCTTTGGCCACCTGCTCCTCAGTGCAGAATAAATGGGCGTCATCCTGGGTAAATCCACGCACTCGGGTCATTCCATTCAACTCACCCGACTGCTCCCATCGATACACCGTCCCAAATTCTGCGAGCCGAACCGGCAGATCCCGATACGACCTCGGGCGAGAAGCATAAATCCGAATATGCATCGGACAGTTCATCGGTTTTAGCAGATACCCCTCAATCTCCCCCTTGCTGATCTTATTACTTAGCTCCGCACAAGAGCACCCCTCTTTGGCAAGTTTATCCATCGTCTCTCGATCGACCAGCGGAGGATACTGTGATTCCTGATAGTAGGGAAAATGCCCGGACGTTCGGTACAGACCGAGTCGGCCGATGTGCGGGGTAAAGACTTGTTCGTATCCTCGCTTCCCCAGCTCCTCCAAAAGGAACTTCTGCATCTCGTGCCGAACGATCGCCCCATTGGGCGTCCACATCACGAGCCCCTGACCCACCTCATCATCGATCAGAAACAGATCTAACTCCTTGCCTAACTTCCGATGGTCACGTTGGAGGGCCTCCTCTTGTGCCTTGAGACTGGCCTCTAGTTCCTCCTTGCTCGGGAAAGCTGTCCCGTAGATCCGCTGCAGCATCTTGTTTTTCTCATCGCCGCGATGGTAAGCCCCCGCCAACCGCAACAACTTGAACGCCTTAATTTCCCCCGTGCTCTTTACGTGAGTGCCAGCACACAGATCGGTGAATTCTCCATTGGTGTAAAAAGAAATCGCCTCCCCCTCTGGGATATCTCCCAAGCGTCCGATCTTGTAGGACTGCTTTTTTCCCTCAAAAAATGACTTCGCTTCGGCTCGACTCACCTCCTTGCGGGTGAACGGTTGATTCTCTTTCACCACTTTTTTCATCTCCGCTTCGATTTTCACAAAGTCCTCGTCACTGAAGCGGTGAGATAAATCAAAATCGTAGTAGAACCCGGCATCCGTCGGAGGACCGATATCTAACAAGGCATCTGGCCAGAGCCGAAGCACCGCCGTCGCCAGCACGTGGGCGGTCGAATGTCTCAGCTCCTCAAGAGGGGTCATGGCCATCACTAGAACCTAGGGAGTTCCCGGCTTCCGCACCAGCCGCCAGCTACCGGCAGCATCCCTCACCTCCCAACCATGCTTCGACAGTTCATCCCGCAACCGATCCGACTCTTTCCAATCCTTCGCTTTGCGGGCTACCTCCCTCGCTTCCCCTAATTTCCTGATTTCATCTGGCGCCTCTTCGACTTTCTCAAAAGCTGGCTCAACCCCAAAAACAGAAAGAATCCGATCCAATCCTGCCAGCTCCTTCGCCGCATCTTCTGGAGTCAGACCTGATTTTCGCTTCTGCTCTAAGTCCCCCACCGCCGTATACATCGCCCCTAGAGCCTTTGGCGTCTCTAAATCATCTCTCAAAGCATCCCAAGCCGGCTGAAAGGAGCCCCAACCTTTACCCTTCGTCCCTTTGGAGCTTTCTTCTAACCAACTACGTAATCTTCCCAACCTTTCCCTGCCGTGATGAACCGCACTCATCGTGTCCCAGGAAAAGTTCAGTGGCTGGCGATAATGTCCAGAAAGCAGTACCAGCCGGAGATCCGAGGAGTCCCAACCCCGAGAGGTGGCGTCATCCAAAGTGTAAAGGTTGCCGAGACTTTTGCTCATCTTCCGGTTTTCCACCAAAAGATGGGAAACATGGAACCAGTGACGCACAAAGGCCTTCCCTGTCGCTGCTTCGCTTTGAGCGATCTCATTTTCATGGTGGGGAAAAATCAGGTCCGCCCCACCGCTGTGGAGATCGATCGTCTCCCCTAAAATCTCCATCGCCATCGCACTGCATTCCAGATGCCATCCTGGTCGGCCCTTCCCCCACGGACTTTCCCAGAAAACATCCCCGTCCTCCTCCTTGTAGGCCTTCCATAATACAAAGTCGGCCGCCTGCTCCCGAGCGTACTCGTCCGCATCCGCCCGACCCGAAGCCCCCTCTTTCACCTCCCGCTCATCCAAATGAGAAAGTTTTCCGTAAGAAGCGAAGGATTTAACCCGGAAATAGACCGAACCCCCCGCCTCGTAGGCATGCCCACTTTGAACCAATCTCTCAACCAAAGAGATCTGTTTGGGTATGAACTCCGTTGCACGAGGCTCTTTGCTTGGCTTCTGTAGCCCAAGGGCCTCCCCATCCCTCCAAAAACGGTCGGTCCATCCCTGGGTAAAATCTCCCAGCTTTTGTTTGGCCTCCCTCGCTCCACGGATCGTCTTGTCATCCACATCGGTCAGATTCCGCACATGTGCAACTTTTCCCCCAGCCTCCTGCCAAACCCGAACCAACAGATCCTGCGTAACAAAGGTCCTGAAATTCCCAATATGAGCGGGGCCGTACACCGTCGGGCCGCAGGCATAAAACTTCAACGCTTTACCGTCGGATGCCGATAGTGGCTTTACCGATCGACTCGCTGTGTCAAAAAGCCTGACTTCTTCCATCCGCGGAATCTAGGCAGCTGGGGGCGAAACTTAAATCATTTCTCTGCCCGAAAGAAAAACCCTATAAAGAGCTTCATGCGTAAGTCCTATTTGCTCTTCTTTCTGTCACTTCTCTTCGTTTCGGGAGCAACTTTTGCCCAAACGACTAATACGGCGGTGATTCCGGTTCCTATGAGTAAGCCAGGCTGGATGGAGAGGCACGAATCGATGAATGCCAAGGCCCGACAAGGCAAGGTCGACCTTATCTATATCGGAGATTCGATTGTTCAGCGTTATGAGGGGGTCGGTAAACCTATCTGGGATCACTACTATGCCCCGCGAAATGCCCTCAATCTCGGAATCAGTGGCGACCGTACCCAGCACGTCATCTGGCGCCTCGACCACGGAAACATCGACGGTATTAACCCGAAGTTAGCCATTGTCATGATCGGTCAAAATAATGGAGGACATAACACGGCCACGGAAATTGCTGAAGGAGTGACTGAGGTCGTTAAACGGATCCGCACAAAGCTACCAAACACCAAAATCCTGCTACTTGGCATATTCCAACGCCGCGAGAAGCCCACCCCCGAACGGGCCGTGCTAGCCGAAGCTAATCAGATCATCTCCAAATTGGCCAACTCCTCCATCACCTACATGGATATTAACTCTGTTTTCGTCCAGCCTGATGGCACCATTCCAACATCTCTTATGCCGGATTACGAGCATCCCAGTGAGCTTGGCTTCAAGCGCTGGGCCGAAGCTATCGAAACCAAAGTGGCCGAATTGATTGGCGATAAACCGATCTCCCCAATGCCTTAACTTATGGAATTTTCCTCACTTCACCACGCACTGGCGACCGCCTTTTCCATGGGCATGGTCGTTCTGCTTAGTCCGGAGGTGTTCATTCTGGCTCTTGTTATGGCTGCTCACAAATCCCGGGCCCGACTTAATTCAATCGTTTTCTTTCTCGGCTCATCCATCGGCCTCTTTTGTGCAATTGGGATTGGGCTATGCATAACTCCCAGTCCGACCCAAGGGGTGGAACATCCCTCATGGATACACTTTGCCCTACGGGCAAGCATCGGAACGGCTCTCTTTTGCTTGGGCATCTACCGAGGTTGGCAGTTCTTCAATGGAAAGGATGATCGTACACCCAAGCCAAAATCTGCTCCCACTGGACTCAAGGCAAAGATCCTTAGCCTCTTCCCTTCGCTAAATACAAGTTCTGAGCCGCCCGTCAACTTTCACTATCTTTCGAGTACTTTCTTGATTGGCCTATTTACCACAGGACTTCACCCCAAAACCTCGATCCTCGCCATTACCGTTGGCCACCAGATCACTCGGGCGAGCGGTGATTTGGCCAAGGTTTCCGCTTTTGCCCTTTTCAGCTTTCTATCTCTCTTACCTGCCATTGTGCCCCTTCTTTTGGCGATCTTTCGACCAGAGGCAGGCCCGGTTATTAAACA
>Ga0209085_1000552_pt1 | contig 27072 bp, 24 predicted proteins | sample C_131016_EF_Meta_FD_187310 | JGI IMG/M metagenome (GOLD analysis project Ga0209085, IMG submission 187310) | Freshwater microbial communities from Lake Croche, Canada to study carbon cycling - C_131016_EF_MetaG (SPAdes) (version 2) | ecosystem: Environmental > Aquatic > Freshwater > Lake...
CCCGTTGTCTCCAATATGCGGTTGGAAATCGGCGGAATCAGTTTTCCAGCCGCTCCATTCAGCGGTTGGTATATGGAAACAGAAATTGGCGCCCGCAATTTCGCCGACGAAAACCGCTATAACCTCCTGCCCGAAGTCGCCCGCCGACTCCGCCTCGATACCTCCCGCCCATCTACTCTTTGGAAAGATCAGGCCCTCGTCGAACTCAACCACGCTGTTCTTCACTCCTTCGCCCAAGCCAAAGTTCGCATGATCGACCACCACTCCGCCACCGCCTCCCACCTCCGGTTCGAACAGGAGGAAGCCAAAGCAGGACGCCCCGTTCAAGGGCGCTGGGACTGGCTCATCCCCCCGCTCTCAGGATCTCTCACCCGCCTGTGGAACCGCTCCTACGACCCCACCGAATATTCCCCAAACTTCCTTCCTCAAAAAAGGCTCTACTAAAATGCCCTTTCTCCTTTTTTTCATTCTTCTGCTCCCTGCCCTGACCTTTGCAGAAAACTCTTCCCCTTTTCCATGGACCGCCGGGGAACAACTCACCTACCTCATCGAGTGGGGTCCCATCGACGCAGCAGAAGCAACCTTCACGGCCCGAACTGAACCCAAACGTGAAGGCATCGAACACTTTGAACTTTTTCTCCGCTCCCGAGGCCCCATCGAAGCCTTTTTTCCAATTCGCACACGCATCACCTCCATCACGCAGCTTGATCCTTGGCGGACCACCGAATACATCCAAGACCGAAACGAAGGAGGAAACATTCGGAACCGTCGCACCCTCCCCGACTACTCCGTCCGCCTTGGGCGCTTTTTTCCCGCCCCTGGAAAGCCCGAGGAAAACTTCGACCTCCTCGAAGGCGCTTACGAGGATTTCGGATCGATGCTCTATCATGTCCGAACTCACCCTTGGAAACCCGGAGCCTCCGTCACTTGGCAAGTGATCGAAAACAAAGAGCCCCTGTTCGCCAAAATTTCATGCCCTCAGATCGATACCATCGAAATCGAAGATCATCCTCCCCGCCGCTTGATCGAGATTTTTGGCGAGCCCCACGGCTCCTCCGCCCGATACAAGGGATGGATGAAAATATGGATGACCGACGATGCCCGCCGCCTTCCTTTGCTTGCGAAACTGAAGTTTCAATACGGGACTTTTACGATCCGCCTGATCCGCGGTGGGGGACCCGAACTCGATTACCGCCCCGACGGGGAACCCGTCCCAATTCTTTCCGAACTTGAATCCACACAAAAGCGCTGACTTTTTCTTCGCCCTCTCCCCGTCTTTCCCTGAAACTACTCCCATGCTCCGCCTCATCCTCGAAGCTTCCACCCCTACCGTCACTTGGGCCTGGGCTCGCGATCAGGAACTCCTTCAATCCGGAACCCTTCCCGGCACCGTTGCCGCCACCTTAATTCCCTCACTTCAAAAATCTCTTCCGGATGCGCCTCCAGCAGATCAGATCATTGTCGGGGTCGGCCCGGGCTCCTTTTCCGGAATCCGCGCAGCCATCGCCTCCTCCCAAGGAATGGCCGCAGCCTGGTCCTGCCCGGTTGTTCCCATCCGTAGCACCCACGCGATCGCCCAGCAATTCCCTGAAGTCACTCTACTCGGCGTTTTTTCCGATGCCCGCCGTGGAGATATCTTCGCCACCTACTACACGAATGGGAAACTTTCCCGTGCCACCTCCGTCCATCCCTTAACGGAACTTCCCCAACTCCTCTCCCGCTGTACCCTCGCAGTGACCCCCGATGGTTTGGCCGGAATTCCCAAGATCGCCCTACCCTCCGCTCTCCATCTTCTCGCCTCCTTAACCAATCAACCTCTCGAACCCGATCTAGCCCTCGCCCCCATTCATCTTCGCCCTGCCGTCATCCCAACCCGGTAACTCCTTTTTTGACTCTCACCCTCCGACCCTCCCCCCTACGCTACGTTCCATGAAAGTTTCTCGAGATGCCCGCACCTGGTGCGAGATATCTTTGTCCGCTCTCCGCCATAATCTTCGCACCCTCCGTCGTGGCCTCCCCCGCGGAGGCCGAATCCTTGCCGTTGTTAAAGATGACGCCTACGGCCACGGTCTTATCCCGGTTGCCCGAGCCCTCACTCGTGCCGGTTGCGAAGAGTTTGGTGTCGCCTGTGTCGCAGAGGGTATCCAACTCCGCCAAGCAGGAATTCGCCAACCCATCCTGATTCTTGGATCCGCTCTCCCTTTCGAGTTTTCCCTCGCCCTCCGCCATCGCCTTACCCTCACCCTCTCCTCTCTCTCCGAAGCCCGGGAACTCGCCCGCACGGCCCAGCGCACACGTCTCCCCGCACTCGTCCAGGCCAAACTCGACACCGGAATGAATCGCCTCGGCGCCAACCCAAAAGAATTTTCTGAAATTCTCTTTTTTATCGCCCAACAACCCCAACTTGATCTGGTCGGGACCTTCACCCATCTCGCCTGCGCCGATTCGAACCCTGTTTTCACTCGCCGCCAACTTCTCCGCTCGTCTCTCCTCCCAAAAAATCTCCCCCATCACTGGGCCAACACCGCCGCTCTGGTTTCTCGACTCCCCTATGCGTCCACCCACGCCCGCCCCGGTCTAGGTCTCTACGGCTGCAACCCCATCGGTCGATCCACCACGCGATTAAAACCGGTTCTCTCCTGGAAATCCCGCATCCTTGTCGTCCGCTCCGTGGCCCGAGGAGAATCGATCAGCTACGGCGCGACCTTTCGCGCCCCCCGGAACCTCCGGGTCGCGACCGTTGCCACCGGCTACGCCCACGGGCTTGCCCGATCCCTCTCCTCCCGGGGCCACGCCCTCGTCCAGGGTCGGCTCTGCCCCATTCTTGGTCGCGTCACTATGGATATGACCCTTCTCGACGTCAGTCGTTTACCCTCGGCACGTCGCGGACAGGAAGTTGTTTGGATCGGACGCTCCGGATCCCTGACCCGTACCGCCACAGATCTTGCTCGGGAAGCGGGCACCATCCCCTGGGAAATCTTTACCCGTATCCACCCCAGCTTGCCCCGACACCTCTCCTAAAACTTTCTCCTTTCCTGACGGAAATTAGCCTCCCCAACCCTAAAAATATCTTTCTTTCCCCTTTCCCCCTCCTCCCTACAACTCAAATCACCGCATGAGCGAGCAGACTCTCACCTTCGAAAACGCCCACACCCTGTCGGAACTCTACGCTGCAGACGACTCCCTTCTCCGCGAGGCTGAAAAGACGCTCGTAGTCAAAATCACTATTCGAGACACCCTCCTCAAAATCGATGGCCTCGAAAAAAACGTGGCTGCGGCCCAAGAACTTTTCCGTCAACTCCACCTTGCGCGCCAGCATGGCCTCCGAATCCGACGATATGAATTTCTCCACGCCCTCCGTGCCGTCCACCGCGGGGAAGGAAAGAACCTGGAAGGTATGTGGTCCTGCAGGATCCAGGTCTCGGCCAAAAAACCCGCCATCCTTCCAAAAACCTTTCTCCAAAAAGCGTACGTAGAAACAATCCGTCACCACGATCTCGTCTTCGGCATCGGCCCCGCCGGAACCGGAAAAACCTACCTCGCCATGGCCATGGCCATATCCTACCTCAAGGCAGATAAAATTAACCGCATCATCCTCACCCGCCCGGCCGTCGAGGCGGGCGAAGCTCTTGGCTTCCTACCAGGTGATCTTCAGGAAAAGATTTTCCCCTACCTCCGCCCCTTGTACGACGCTCTCTACGACATGCTTGATGTGGAGGAAATTCAGAAACTGATGGACAAAGGAATCCTCGAGATCGCTCCCCTTGCCTATATGCGCGGACGCACCCTAAATGGCGCCTTCGTGATTCTCGATGAGGGCCAGAATGCCACTACCGAACAGATGTTTATGTTCCTCACCCGCCTCGGCGCCGAATCAAAATGTATCGTCACCGGCGATCCTACCCAGGTCGATCTTCCCCATAGCCGCAAATCAGGGTTGGTGGAGGCAGTGCAAGCCCTTACCCCCGTTGAAGGTATCGGCTTTGTCCGCTTCGAGGATACCGACGTCATCCGCCACGAACTGGTCGGAAAAATCGTCCGAGCTTACAAAGAACACCGCGGAGTGAAGCAGACCAGCCTCACCTTGTGAGCCATCCCGCTGCCCGCGCGAAGCGGACGACTTCAGAAAATAAGCTCGAAACCGATCCCGCCGTCCGCCTCTTCCTCTTCCTTAGCACTGCCGCCGCTGCGTACGCCCTATCCCTTTTCACCCCCTACGGCGCCGGAAATTCCGCTTGGATTGCCGCCATCTTTGTCGCCGTTGTGCTTCCTCTCATCCTTTCCGTCGTTCTTCCCGAAACCCTCCAACGCAACCGCCTCCTTGCCCTTTTCCTGTGCACGCTCATCGGAAATTTTGTATTCATTCTGATCCTATTATCGATCGCTCCTCGTTTTTCCTTTGGTGCCAGCTCTTACCTCATTCCACCCGCCCTTGCCGCCCTCGTCCTCACCACCTTGGTTGGTCCACGCGCCGGTCTCCTTCTTGTTGTCCTTCTCGGAATGGGCGAGTTTTTTCTTCTCCGACCAGATAGCCGTTATCTGGTCTCGTCTCTTGTCACCGGACTCGCCGCCATTCTCCTTTCACGCAAAATCACCCGGCGCTCCGATCTTCTTCGTGCGGGAGCAGGCCTCGGCCTCGTTGCCCTCTTGGCCACCGTCCTCGCATCCGGCCTAAATCTCGACCTTGCTCGCAATCTTATCGTCACCGAGGCCATCTCCGCGGCCGCTCTCGGTCTTCTCGGCGCCATCTTTGTCGGTGCTCTACTTCCCATTCTCGAGTCTGCCTTCGATCGAACCACCGACCTCTCTTGGCTGGAACTCACCAGCCTCGATCATCCCGTTCTTCGCCGCCTCTCCCTCGAAGCTCCCGGAACCTACCTCCACAGCATCCTCGTCGGGCATCTGGCGGAAGCCGCTGCCAGCGCCACTCACTCCGCCAATCCCCGAGCTTGCCGCGCCATGGCCCTCTATCACGACATCGGAAAAATTGAGAAATCCGAATACTTCACCGAAAACTTTAACTCCACCGATCCTGATCCCCACTCGAATCTCACGCCCTCCATGAGTGCACTCATCATTCTATCCCATGTTAAAGACGGGCTCGCCTTGGCCCGCCTCCATCGTCTCCCCAGAAGAATTCGTGAGGCGATTCGAGAACACCACGGAACCTCCCTCGTTTGGTACTTTTATCAACGCGCCCTTCAACACGAAAAAGACGCACGCACGGGAGGAAAGATCCTCCGGCTCCGGGACGAAGATATTCCTCCCGTCGACCCATCTTCTTTCCGCTACTCCGGACCCATTCCCCAATCCCCCGAAACAGCCCTCCTCTCTCTCGCCGATATGGTTGAGTCCGCTTCCCGCTCTCTGGAAAAACCCACTCCCGGGGATGCCACCAAACTGGTGGAAAAACTTTTTGCCGATCGCCTCGCCGAAGGCCACTGGGATCAATCCGGGTTGACCACGACCGAATGGCAATCCGCCCGCCACTCCCTCGCAACTGCTTTGCAGAGTATCCTCCGCCCCCGAATTCGCTATCCTCGGGATCGACGTGGCAACAAAAACCATCCCCATCCACTGGAGCAATCGCCAACGCCGGTGCCCAGTGAACCTCGCGTACTTCCGTCGTAAGGTAAATCGGGCCCTGGAACGCCTTCCGGAAAATCGCTACCGCCGGCTTCCTGCCGAACTCGGCATTGTCTTCGTTTCCCCACAAGAAAGCAGTCGCCTTCATCAAATCCATTTGCGTGACCCCTCCCCTGCAGACGTGCTCGCCTTCCCCCATGGAGAAATCATTGTTTGCCCCGCCGTGGCCGCAGCCCTCTGCCGAGGCCACGGTCTCAGCCTACGCGAAGAACTGCTGACTTATATCCTTCACGGGATCCTTCATCTTGCCGGATTCCGAGACTCCAATCGTGCCGGAGCCCTTGCAATGCGTCGCCTCCAAGCTCGTCTTCGACGATAATTTTCTACTGCTGCTTTTTCCGTAACCAAAGATTCGCCGAATCTGCTTCCTTTGGATTCACCGCACGCACCGTTCGAACAATTTCAAAAGTTCTCTCTACTCGGGCAAAGATCTCTGGAACAGGATCTCCGTCCTCGTCAATCAGCTCAATGACCACCCGATGCCTTCCCTCCGGCAACCCCGCCCACGGATAGGGATCCCTCGTACTGACAATCGTCTCTACCCCATTCATCACAGCTTTGACCCGGTACTTCTCTTTCCCCATCGGAGCGTGATGATTCATGAAATCCAACCACACCTTTCCCTCTCCGTCTGGAATCGCCATTCCGTCCATCGGAAGGTTCACCGTCAAATACGGATGATCCACCAGCTGAAAATTTGAAAAGTCCTGTCGCCGCACATAAAAATCAATTCGCGAAAAAGCTTCGGGATTCGTCAACATTTTCCCGTCCGATTTTACGATAAAAATTCTCAACGCGTGCGCTCCGGGCGCCAATCCCCGTAAAATCACCGGCTTTAAAACGTTCGAATGCTCAATCGGCGAACTGTTGTCCAAGAGCACATGCAGCCGATGCTCCTCTTCACCCAAAGTCACATTCTCGACCCGAACAAAAACATCCACCGTCTCCCACGGCATCACCTGCCCGTCCTGGGGTGATTCGATCTTCACCGCTGGATTCGTTGACAAAGTTTTTCCCAAGCCCGACTCCCCTTTCGGCTTCTCCGGCACCTCCGCTTTTCGGACCGGTTCCCCTGCCTCCTCCGCTGGACGCACCTCTTCCGCAACCCGCTCCGCCTTTCGGACCGGTTCCTCCACCACCTGTGCCTGGCCTACCGCCAGCAAAGCCCAGACGACCCCTCCTCGTAAGATTCTTTTTCCCACAGCCCCAATCATCTCACTTCTCCTCCCCTGCGAAACCTTTAATCTTTTGCTTCGATGCCCTCCCTTTTTCTTTCCCACCCCTTAGATTTATCCTCCACTCTTCTCGGCGGGCAAAGTTTCTCTTGGAATCCCGTCTCCCCCTCCGTTTTTTCAGGTTGGATCGCATCTTACCCCGTTCGACTCCAAGTAAAAAAAGATCATCTCCATTGGGATAATTCCGGCCTCTCCCCGCAGCAGATTCACCACTACCTGTCTCTCGATCTCGATCTCCCTGTCCTCCTCCAACCCCACCTCACATCCGACCCCCACCTTCTTGCCGCCGCCCAACAGTACCCTGGTCTACGTCCCCTTCGTGAAGACCCCTGGGAGTGCCTCGCTAATTTTATCTGCTCCTCTCTCAAGCAGATCACCCAGATTCGCCAAATCCATTCCAACCTCCGCTCTATATTCGGTGGCCCCAACCGCTTTTTTCCATCTCCCTCCATCCTTGCCAAAGCGGGAGAACAATCTCTGCGCGACTGTGCCCTCGGCTACCGAGCCCGTCACCTTGCCGCCACCGCTCACTTCCTTGCCTCCCAACCCTCCTTTTTATCGATCCCCCCGTCCCTCCCCACCCCTCAAGCCGCCACCCATCTCGAAACACTCCCGGGGGTCGGGCCAAAAATCTCTCGGTGCGTTCTTCTCTATTCCTACGGACGGTTCGACGCCTTTCCTGTCGACGTCTGGGTCGATCGCCTCCTGCGCCAACTTTACTTTCCGAAGAAAAGAAAACCGTTTCGTTTGACCGATCTCGAAATCTGGTCTCAAAAACACTTCGGACCAAACCGCGGCCTTGCCCAACTTCTCCTGTTTCACTGGTTCCGCACTCAACCCAAAACTTCACCCTCCCGTGCTTCTAAACGCCGCTTACGCCACGCCTTGTAAGGAATTCCTCCGCCAATCCCAGCTGGTCTCTTTCCCCAAAAACAAACAGTTCATCTCCTTCCGCTAATTTTACTTCCGGCCCCGGCGAAACCACGCTTCCCCCCTTTCGCTCGATCGCAACCACCACCACCCCGCTGTTCTGCCGTAACTCCGTTTCCCGCAAGGATTGACCGATCAATTCCGAATCCCCATTCACTCGATAGGATCGTACTTCCGAATCCCCCGGAAGACGGACATGCCCCTGCTCCGGCACGGAGGCCAAGGTTTCCCGAATCGTCGTCTGCCCCTGAGCATAAAGTTCTACCAGTTTTTTTCTGCTCAATAACCCCACCAACACAACCAACCCCAGCAAACCCACAAACATTTTTCCCGACGGCAAGAGAGGCGAACTGATCAGAACCAGATACACCCCTCCAACCACCGCTCCAATGCCACATAACAATAAGGTTGCCCACTTTCGTGCCGGTCCCACATTGCCCCGACTTCCGTGAGGAAATATCAGTTCTGAAATCAACATCGCCAAAGCGTGATATTTGCGAAGAAAGGCCCAACCCACCGGCAGTGCCAGTAGTGCGCCCCCCATCCAAAAAAGCGGGCCTGCCCACCACGCCATTCGTACCGCTTCGGGCAACCGCTCCCGGTACGCCTCCCACAAACCTGCAGCACCCAAGATGGCTGCACTCATTAACGCAAGCTGAAGACCCAACTGGCTGAGCAACTTTCGGATAAACTGCCGGGCCAAATGATGCCGATCTCCCGGTGCCGACTGCATGCTCCGTAACCAAGACGCATAAAACTTCCAGAAATCAGTCCAACACTTTGGCCCCTTCTCCTCAAACCAATCCGCCGCCCCCTCCGACCCACGGATCAAATAAGGCGTGGCTAATGTCGTCACGGCAGAAACCATCACCGCTATCGAATACAACTTCGCCCCCGTCACCCCCAACACCATACCCAACCCCGCCAAAATAAAGGAAAACTCTCCGATCTGGGCCAAACTCATCCCCGCCCGCACCGAGGTCCGTAAATCCGCCCCGCCCAGCAAAGCCCCTAATGTGCTGAAGAAAATTTTCCCAGCCACCACGACCACTGCAATCAGCGCGATCTGGCCCGCTGCCTCAGGAGTCATGGAAAACGTGATCAACATTCCGGATGAGGTAAAAAAGATCGCACTAAAAAGATCTCGGACCGGAGCCACCAGTCGCTCGATCCGGTGCACCTCCCGCACTTCCGCCAACACCGCTCCTACCAAAAAAGACCCCAAAGCGACGCTGAATCCCAAATGATCTGCCAAAATAGCGCCAGCAAAAATCAGACCCAGGACCGTGATCAAAAGCACCTCCTCCATGCGCGTCTTACTCGCGACTCGGATTAATCGGGGGACAAATAGAAATCCGACCACCGCCACAGATACAAAAAAAACGGCCAGCTTGAGAAGATTATCTCCCGCCCCGGCCCAACTCATCTTTCCCGTGGTACCCAAACTCGTCAACATTCCCATCATCGCGATCGCTAAAATGTCTTCCACAATGAGCACTCCAAAAACCAAACGGGCAAATCCCGGTCGCAACAACCCCATGCTCTCCAAAACCTTGGCAATGATGGTCGTTGAGGAAATGGAAAGAATCGCCCCCAAAAAGATCGAATCCATCGTGTTCCAACCAAAGATTCTTCCCAGCCGTTCCCCCAAGAAAAACATTCCCGCGATCTCCACCACGGCCGCAACCACCGCCACTCGGCCCACCTCCTGCAGCTTGCGGAAACTGAAATGAAGCCCCACCGAAAACATCAAGAGAATCACCCCCAATTCCGCCAACGTCCGGATCTCCTCCTCATTCGAAACGAAATTCAACGGCGGAGTGTGGGGACCGATCACCACCCCAGCTAAAATATATCCCAACACCACGGGCTGCTTCAGCCTTTGACAGATCACCGTCGCCACGGCTGCCGACGCCATGATCAGTGCCAAATCCTGAACCAGTTGGATGCCGTGCATATTTGGATTCTGACAGATTCCCACTCTTCGTGAACCCCCAAACCTTCCCCGCCCATCTCCGCCTCTTTTGACACCCCGCTTTCTGATCCTTATTCTATACCCATGATTCAACTCACCGATCGGGCCGCTCGGCATATCCGGGAACTCACCTCTCAAGGAGACACTTCCCGTGGCCTCCGCCTCTTCGTCGAAAAAGGCGGCTGCGCCGGATCCTCCTACGGCATGGCCGTCACTCTTCCCGAACCCACCGATCAAAAGCTCGAACAAAATGGAGCCCGCCTTTTTGTCGCCGCAGAGAGTGCCCCTCTCCTCGATGCCTGCACCCTCGACTACGAGGAGGAACTCACACACACCGGCTTCAAAATCGTCAATCCCAAGGCAAAGCAAACCTGCGGTTGCGGCACCTCCTTCGAGGCCTGATTTTTTGTCCTCTCCCTGGACCCTCTCGGACGCACTCCGCCCCGGCCTAATCGCCGTTCGAAAGTTTTACCGGGTTTTTCTTTTTTTTCAGGCGATCGCCCTTCTTCTCTACTACGGCTACTACCACTCCCGGATCCTAGCAACGGCTATCGATTCGTTTGCCGCTTGGAAAGCTTCGGGGGGACTCTTCCTCTCCGCACTCCTGACCGCTCTCGCCGGAACCGTTCTTCCAGAAGCCGTTCGTACCCTTGTTGGCCCGGACCGATCTTGGAACCGGGAAAGAATCCGGCGATCGATCTGGAACTTCTTCTTTTTCGGATTCAACGGTCTTCTTGTGGATCTCTTCTATCTTCTACAAGCCTCCCTCTTTGGGGTCGGCCCAACGTATCAGGTCGTCCTACCCAAAATCGCACTTGATTTCTTCGGCTTCATTCCCTGGGTGGCCCTGCCCATGAGCGTCAGCTATTTTCTCTGGCTCGAACTAGGCTGGTATCCAATGCGCATTCTTCGAGCCTGGAACTGGTCCCTCTATCGGGATCGCGTCCTCCCCCTTCTTATTCCCGATATTACCTACTGGGGGCCCATCCTCATTTTTCTCTATGGCCTTCCCCTCCCACTCCAAATCCCATTTTTCCTCCTCGCCTTCTCCGGTTGGAGCCTTGCCTTCGTCTTTATCGGTTCCTACGAGTTATACGAAAAAAAATAGCCCCTCGCTTCAACTTCCCTTCATTTGCGAAAGCCCTAATCTACTATTCTATGCGTGGTTGCGTCCTTCTCCCCCTCTGTTTCATCGGCTTGGTTCCCATCGCCTGCACCCCAAAAAACAGGGAAACCCGCCAGGATCATCCCCTCCCCGCCGGCATCGACACTGCCCGTACCGAACCCGGACGCCGCGGCGGTGTATTCATCGACTCCGCCCCAGGCGAACCCTCTACCTTCAATCCCCTCGTTTCAGAAGACGCCACCTCCAGCGGATTCATCGGCCTCTTTCTCGATTCTCTCGTCCGCAACAATGCCGTAACCCAGGAGGTCGAACCCGGCCTGGCCACCCACTGGGACATCGCCCCCGACAATAAAACTTTCACTTTTCATCTCCGCCCTGGAGTTCTTTGGTCCGATGGGCACCCCTTCTCTGCCGACGATGTCGTCTTCACCTTCCAAGCGATCTATGACTCCCGATACCCGAACCGTGCAGCCTTCGATCTCTCCGTCGATGGAAAGAAATTTACGATCGAGAAAATTGACGACCTTACCGTCCGCCTGACCACTCCCGAAATCTACGCACCCTTTTTGGAAACTGTCGGTGGCGTCGGCCTCCTGCCAAAACATGAACTCGAATCAGCATTCCGGGACGGCTCCCTTCTCAAAGCATGGAATGTCAGCGTCGCTCAAAAGGAACCTCGGCGTCTTCTCGCCACAGGAGCCTTTCGCCTCCGCTCCTACCAACCTGCCGAACGAATTGTCTTTGAAGCCAACCCCCACTACTGGCGTGCCGACACTCAGGGAGTTCGTCTCCCCTACGTCGATTACCTGGTGACAAAACTAGTCAAAGATGCCAACGCCAGCACCCTCGCCTTTGCCACAGGACAAACCGACGCCGAGGGACTGTCCCCGGATAATGTCGCTTGGATTGATCGGTACGCCTCTCGCTACGGATTCTCTGTGTTCAATCGCGGTCCTTCCCCCAATACCGGATTCATCTGGTTCAACCAAAATCCCGGTCACGATTCCTCCGGCAAACCTTTTGTCCCTCCGCATAAATTGGCTTGGTTTACCGATCGCCGCTTCCGCCAAGCCATCTCCTACGGGATCGATCGCGATGGACTTGTCCGAGGTGTCCTCTTCGGCCGTGGCCAACCTCTCTGGGGTCCTGAAACTCCCGCAAACAAAAAGTGGTACAACCCCAACGTTACCCAGTACCCCTATAACCCGGCCCGCTCCCGTGCTCTTCTTGCCGAGGCTGGTTTTACAATTGGCTCAGATCAAAAGCTCCGGGATCGTGCAGGAAATGTGGTGGAATTCACCCTTAACACGAATCAGGAAAATCAACTTCGCGCAAATATGGCCACAGCCTTCAAGGAAAACATGCGGGATCTGGGCATCACCGTAAATCTCTCCTTCCTCGATTTCGGTACCTTGGTCGGAAAAATACAAGACTCCTACGACTATGAAGCGGGTATGCTTGGACTGACGGGAGGCGGCGATCCCGCAGGAGGCATCTCCGTCTTTTCCTCCAAAGGCCGTCTTCATCAGTGGTATCCGAATCAGAAAACACCCGCAACTTCTTGGGAAGCCCGGATCGATCAACTCATGTCCGACCAACTCCATACTCTCGACTACCCCACTCGGAAAAAATATTTTGATGAAGTGCAAAAAATCATGAGCGACGAAACCCCCTACATCTACCTCGTCACCGCGAACGCTTATGTCGGGCTGAAGGATCGTTGGAAAAATATTCGCATTCCTCCCCTCGGTTCCCTCGTCTGGAATCTCGACGAACTCTGGACCCCCCTTCTCGCCCCATGACCTCTTTCATCCTTCGCCGACTCGCCGCTCTCCTTCCGATGCTACTTGCTGTCACCCTCCTCGTCTTCGCCTTGATGAGCCTCGCTCCGGGTGACTTTCTCACCCCCGTCAAAGCCCAACGCGATATTAACCCTGCCCTGATTGCGGAGCTCCAAAAGTCGTTCGGTCTCGATCGACCTTGGTATCAGCAGTACGCCCTCTGGCTCGGTAATGTCCTTCATCTCGATTTCGGATACTCTTGGACCTACAAGGTCCCCGTGGCGCAGCTCATCGCGCAACGTGCACCCGCCACCATCCTTCTTTCGATCACTTCCCTCCTCCTCGCTTGGATCCTCGCCATCCCGCTTGCCGTGCTTGCCGCCGCCCGCCCCGGAGGATGGATCGATCGCCTCACTTCCGCCGCCGCCTACTTGGCATTGGCCATTCCTGAATTCTTTTTGGCTCTTCTTGCCGTCTGGATGGCAGCCCGCACCGGTTGGTTTCCCATCGGCGGTCTTACCTCCCTCGATTATGACTTCCTCTCCCCATCATCCCAATTCCTCGACATCGCCTACCATCTCATCCTCCCCACTCTGGTTCTCGGCCTCGGTGGCGTCGCAGGCACCCTTCGCGTTCTCCGTGCCAATGTCCTCGATGTTCTCCAAGCCGAATACATCACAGCCGCCCGCGCCAAAGGTTTGACCGAACGGGTCGTTCTCTTCCGCCATGTCCTCCGGAACGCCCTCAATCCCCTCCTCAGCACCATCGGATACGCCTTTGCTGGTCTTTTAAGCGGATCCCTTCTCGTTGAAAATGTCATGAACTATCCCGGACTCGGACGTCTTGTTTACGAAGCCTTTATCCGGGAGGACCAGTTTGTGGTTCTTGGGTCCGTCGTCGTCGGTTGCTCCCTTCTCATCGTTGGAAATCTAATTTCTGACCTCGCACTCGCTTGGTCCGATCCAAGGGTCCGTTATGGCCGCTGATCTCCTCCGCACTCTGCTCCGTCGCCCAGCCGGCCTCATCTCGGCCACCCTCCTTTGTCTTCTTTATGGAATGGCACTCTTTGCCCCCTTCCTTTCTCCCACCATCCCATCTGCCCAAAATCTACAACGCACCTACCACCCCCCCACCGCCCTCGTTTGGCAAAAGGGTCACCTCTGCGTTCAGCTCTATCAACTCATCGATCCCTCAACCGCCTCCTATCAAGCTCTTCCCGGCCAGGCAACTCCCCTCTCCTGGTTTTCGCGGGGAACTCCCTACAAAATCTTTGGCCTGATTCCCGGAGATCGCCATCTCTTGACTGTTTCAACCCCCGACCCCGTTTATCTACTCGGTAGTGACGCCACAGGACGGGATGTCTTCACCCGCCTCCTCTACGGGGCGGGAATCTCTCTGAGCATCGGCCTCATCGGAGTTGCTCTAACCAGCTTTCTCGGCCTTACGATCGGAGGACTCGCCGGATACCTCGGAGGCTGGACCGACACCCTCGCCATGCGGCTTACCGAATTTCTAATGGCTGTACCTGGCCTCTACCTTCTTCTCGCTCTCCGCGCAGCTCTCTCTTCCCGCTTCCCCTCCGATGCCACCTTCCTTCTCATCGTCGTCATTCTCTCCGCCCTTGGCTGGGCCGGAACTGCTCGCGTTGTCCGTGGACTTGTCCTCTCACTTCGGGAACGCCCCTTCATACTTGCCTCGAATATTCTCGGCCAACGGCCTTGGACCATTCTTTTTCGACACCTCCTCCCGAACACGTTCAGCTACCTCATCGTCGCCGCAACTCTTAGCGTTCCCGGATACATCTTAGGCGAAGCCGCCCTCAGCTTCCTCGGCTTGGGAATTCAGGAGCCAGCCTCCTCATGGGGCCTGATGCTTGGCCAAGCCCAAGACATCAAAATCTTTATGCTTAACTTCTGGTGGCTCCTCACCCCTGGAGTCGCCATTATCCTAACTGTGATCGCTTTCAACCTCCTCGGCGATGCCCTACGGGATGCGGTCGACCCAAGATTTCGACTGCCTGGAAAATGAAATCATCCTTCCTTCTCGACGTTCGCAATCTCCGGGTCGAATTTTCCTCCGGAGCCCGAACCGTCGTGGCCGTCCAAGACCTTTCTTTCTCCATCCAACCGGGAGAGACCGTTGCCGTTGTCGGCGAAAGTGGATCAGGAAAAACAACCGCCGCACTCGCTCTCACCCGCCTCACCCCACCCCCGCCAGCCTGCCACATCAGCGGACAAGCCTTGTGGCAAGATGGAACCGACCTCCTCTCCTGCTCTCCTTCCATACTCCGCCAAGCTCGGGGAGGAAAAATCGCCTACATCTTTCAGGAACCCTCCACATCCCTCAATCCCGTCTTCTCCGTCGGATTCCAGATCGCCGAAGCTCTTCGCCTCCATCAACCAAATCTTTCGGATGTTCCGACCGAGGTGGCACGATTACTGGGACTTGTCGGAATCCGCGATCCGGAACTCCGTGCACACGACTACCCTCACCAACTTTCCGGAGGGATGCAGCAAAGAGCCATGATTGCCATGGCCCTCGCTTGTCAGCCCAAACTCCTCGTGGCGGACGAGCCCACCACTGCGCTCGATGTAACGATCCAAGCCCAGATTCTTGATCTCCTCCGAGATCTCCGCAAAAAACTCGGCATGTCAGTTCTTCTCATCACACACAATTTCGGAATCGTCGCCAACTTCGCCGACCGCGTTCTCGTCATGCTCGACGGAAAACTCGTCGAACAGGGACCTGTTCGGGATATCCTTCGCTCACCCCAACACCCTTATACGAAAGCCCTCCTCGACTGCATTCCACGCCTTGGCCAAAAAACGAAACGTCTCGCGTCTATCGATCGCGCCACTCTTGTCGCCTCATGAAAAACAACCCTTCCCTTTCCTTCTGAACCCCTGACCCACCCCCATGGCCACTCCCCTTCTTGATATTCAAAACCTATCCGTTCATTTTCCGATTCGTTCAGGTCTCCTCCAACGCCCCACCGGTGTCGTAAAGGCGCTCGATAACGTTTCTCTCAAAATTGAAAAAGGATCCACACTCGGTCTGGTCGGAGAAAGCGGCTCTGGAAAAACCACAATGGGACGAGTCATCGTCCGACTCATCGACACAACCTCCGGTTCTGTCTCCTACCAAGGAGATAAGATCAGTGCCCTTTCCGGCTCTTCTCTTCGCCCTTATCGCAAAAAGATTCAGATGGTTTTTCAAGATCCGTACAACTCCCTGAATCCCCGACTCCGAATCGGCACCATTCTTGCCGAGCCGCTGGAAATTCATTTCCCAAAAATGTCTGCTTCCGACCGATCAGATCGGGTATCAGAACTCCTCCGACTTGTCGGTCTCGACCCTGCCCACGCCCGACGCTTTCCCCACGAGTTCAGCGGGGGACAACGCCAACGGATCGGCATCGCCCGCGCCCTTGCTGTCGAACCCGAATTCATTATCTGTGACGAACCCGTCAGTGCCTTGGACGTCTCCGTTCAGGCTCAAATCGTGAATCTTCTGATGGATCTCCAGGAAAAACTGGACCTGACCTATCTTTTTATTGCCCACGATCTCGCCGTAGTGGAACACGTCAGCGACCAGATAGCCGTCCTTGAACATGGCAAACTTGTTGAAGAAGGCCCCTCGGAACAGATCACCACCCATCCGACCCATCCTTATACCCAACGCCTTCTCGCCTCCATTCCCTCTCTTGGTTAACTCCTGTCTGGGCTCGAGGGGATTTGGTCCCCTAACACCCTTTCATGGCCCAATCCAGTTTCGCCTCCAGCGGATAGAAATCTATCGCTTACTTCTTGCGCTCGAGAGGATTTGAACCTCCAAGGGTTTCCCCACTAGAACCTGAATCTAGCGCGTCTGCCAGTTTCGCCACGAGCGCGTACCCAGAAAGTATGCACCCAGACTCCCCTTTTTCCAAGCCTTCTCCCTAGGCAGGCTTCATCCCCACCGCCAACAAAGTCTGAAACCCAGGCCCCTCTTTCTCTTTCGCCACAACTTCCACTGTGTTTCCTTCAAAACCCGCCTCACGCAAAAGCCGACTCAACTCCGCCGGTGCAAAACCCAGCCAGACATCCGCATACATTTCCCGCGCAGCTTCAAACGTGTGCTCCACCAAATCCAAAATCAAAACCGTCCCACCAGGACGTAATATTTTCCAAGCCGCCTCCAATGCCCGTGGCGGGTGTACTGCATGATGAAGAGCCTGACTCAAAATCACCACATCGACCGAGCCCGGTCGGATCGGAGGTTGCTCCATATCCCCTTGCCGGTACTCCAGATTCTTCAACCCACTCCGCTTCGCCAAATCCCGTCCAACCTCCACCATTCGTGGGGAGTGATCCACCGCAATCACCCTCTTCGCTCGAGCAGCCAAAAGCTGCGAAATCAATCCCTCTCCCGCCCCCAAATCCGCATAAACCTGCCTCGGAGCCAACGCAAGAAGTAGTCGCCCCACCGCCTCCCACGAGCGGCCTGGACAATATTTTTTTCCCAAGCGACCCGCCACCGCATCGAAATACCTCTTCGACTTCTCCTGCCGCTGCCCCATCACACGCCGCAAAGCCTCCACATCCCGACCCTGCGTCCCTAATTCACTCGCCGCCCCTTCCGCCAACGACCAGATATCTCTTCCCACCTCTGCCCTGCGGTAATAGGCCTTCTGTCCCTCCCGTCGATCCCGCAGCAGACCGACCGACTTTAGTTGAGATAGATGATTTGAGATTCTCGACTGTCCAATCCCTAAAACCTCCTGCAACTCAGCCACCGAAAGTTCATTCTCACGCAAAGCCGACAAAATCCGTAAACGGGTCGGATCTGCCAATGCCCCCAATAGCCGAACTCGGTTGCTCATGACCCTTATAGATTCATCATCTTATCATGATATATCAATATTTATTCTTGCCCCCCATGAATCCATCGATACATTTCTCGGGAATGCACGGAAACTTCATCTTTTCCTCTGAGTCGGTCGGGGAAGGCCATCCCGATAAGGTTTGCGATACCATTTCAGACGCCATTCTCGATGCCTGTCTTAAGCAGGATCCAGTTAGCCGTGTCGCTTGTGAAACCCTTGTTAAATCGAATCTCGTTGTCGTCGCAGGAGAAATCACCACCCGCGCCAAATTCGACTACGACAAGCTGATCCGCTCCGCCATCCGCGAAATCGGATACACCCATGACGACGATGTGTTCCATGCCGATCGCATCCACATCATGAATGCCCTCACTGGTCAAAGCCCGGATATCGCCCAAGGCGTCGATGCCCGGCGCGTAGCTGGAAAAAAAACCGCCGAGCAAGGTGCCGGCGACCAAGGCTTGATGTTCGGGTACGCTTGCCGGGAAACCCCAGAGCTCATGCCAGCCCCCATCATGTTCTCCCACCGCCTCGGTCGGGAGCTCAGCCGGATCCGCAAATCAGGCAAGGTGCCATGGCTTCGACCCGATGCAAAAACCCAGGTCTCGGTCGAATACCGTCACTCGAAACCGGTCCGGATCACCGCTGTGGTTGTCTCCACCCAGCACGCCGCCAACACCTCTCACCGTCAGATTGAAAAGTTCATCACAGAAAAACTGATCCGCCGTGTACTCCCTTCTTCGATGCTCGATCGCAAAACCGAATTCCTCGTGAATCCAACAGGCCGCTTTGTGATCGGTGGACCGGAAGGAGATAGCGGATTGACCGGACGAAAAATTATCGTCGATACGTACGGCGGCGCAGGTCGCCACGGCGGTGGTGCCTTTAGCGGTAAAGACCCCACCAAGGTGGACCGTAGCGCAGCTTACATGGGCCGATATGTCGCAAAAAATATCGTCGCCGCAGGATTGGCCGACCGGGTGGAGATTCAATTTGCCTACGCCATCGGCCACCCCCACCCCGTCTCTGTCTGCCTCGACACGTTTGGAACGGAAAAAGTCCCTTTCCGCCGTGTCGAAAAAGCAGTCCATGAAACCTTCGACCTCCGCCCCGCGGAAATCATTCGCCAGCTTCGCCTCCGCCGCCCCATCTACTCGAAAACAACCAACTACGGCCACTTCGGCCATCGGGGAAAGCCAGCCTATGCCCCTTGGGAGCACACGGACCGTGTCCGCGAGCTACGTCGTCACGCTGGATTGAAATAACCCTACTAGGAGAACCCAACCATGAGCACCGCCACCCTCGAACCAAAAACAAAACAAACGAAATCTCAGAAATCCAATTCCGAATACAAGGTTAAGGACATCTCTCTTGCCGAACTGGGGCGGAAAGAAATCGAAATCGCCGAAAAGGAAATGCCCGGCTTGATGGCCATCCGCGAAAAATATTCCCAGGGTAAGCCCCTCGCTGGTGTTCGCGTCACCGGTTCCCTTCACATGACGATTCAAACCGCTGTCCTCATCGAAACCTTCGTGGCTCTCGGGGCCGATGTTCGCTGGGCCAGCTGCAATATCTTCTCCACTCAAGATCAAGCCGCCGCAGCCATTGCCGCTTCGGGTGTTCCCGTTTTCGCTTGGAAGGGCGAAACCCTTGAGGAGTACTGGGACTGTACCTGGAAAGCCATCGTCAATCCCCAAGGCCTCGGCCCGCAACTCGTCATCGATGACGGGGGCGACGTCACTCTCTTCCTTCACAAAGGATATGAACTCGAAAATGGTGATGGTTGGGTCAATACCCCCAGCTCCAGCGAAGAGGAAAAGGTCATCAAAAACCTCCTCAAAAAGGTCCATGCTGAACATCCCAATATTTTTCATGCCTTGGTTAAGGAGTGGAAAGGCGTAGCCGAAGAAACGACTACGGGTGTGCACCGCCTATATAAGCTCCAAGAGCTCGGCAAACTCCTTGTCCCCGCATTCAACGTGAACGATGCCGTCACCAAATCGAAGTTCGACAACCTATACGGCTGTCGCCACTCCCTCGTCGACGGACTGAATCGTGCCCTCGATGTTATGATTTCAGGAAAAGTGGCCGTGGTCTGCGGCTACGGGGACGTCGGCAAAGGATCCGCCCAGTCTCTTCGCGGACAAGGCGCCCGCGTCATCGTCACCGAGATCGATCCCATCAATGCCCTCCAGGCCGCCATGGAAGGGTTTGAAGTCACCACCATTGAGGAAACTCTTGGACGGGCCGATATCTATATCACCACCACAGGTAATAAAGACGTCATCACTCTTGAACACATGACCAAGATGAAAGACCAAGCGGTGGTCGCGAATATCGGACATTTCGACAATGAAATCCAAGTCGACAAACTCAACGCCCACTCAGGTGTCCACCGGATCAATATCAAACCCCAACTCGATAAATACGTCTTCGCCAATGGCCGGGAGCTCTACCTCCTGGCGGAAGGCCGCTTGGTCAATCTTGGTTGTGCCACTGGTCACCCCAGCTTCGTAATGAGTGCGAGCTTCTCGAACCAGACTCTCGCCGCACTCGACCTATGGAAAAATCGCACCCTCTACAAGCCGGCCGTTTATGTCCTCCCTAAAAACTTGGACGAGGAAGTCGCCCGTCTTCATCTCGAAAAAATCGGGGTTAAATTAACCAAGTTGACCAAGGAGCAATCCGAGTATCTCGGCGTCCCAGTCAGCGGCCCCTATAAACCCTCCCACTACCGTTACTAAAAACGCGGAGGAGTCCGCGGGTTAGGAACAGTCCACAAATTATCGTAAGGAGAGTACCCAGCAGGTGGCGTGGCCCCCACCGCCTTCTTTGTCTCTGGCTGATTGACGAGAGGCTGAGATTTTACCTGCGCCGTCAATTTCTTCTCAGTGCTCGGAGGAGCGGAATACGGATCTTGGGAGATCTGTTTATAAGCGCCAGAGGGAACTTGCGGAGCTTGCCCCGCCGCATTCAGACGTGAGTCGTAGCTCCCACTCGGCGGCATGATCGGCCGTGCCCCAGACTGGTAATCCTTCCCCAAAGGACCACTCCCTTCCGGTCCAGTAAAGGAGTTAAAAGCAGGAGTCACACGCCCATCCCCCGAATTCATCGATCTCGGTTGCACTCCGTCCAATCCTGTGACCGGAGGCAACTTGTTTTCGCTCCCACCTTGGACTCCAGGTAAACTGCTTTGAGACACCGCAGGAGCCTTCATCTGTTCACCCTCTTTTTTCAGCTCCGCTTTTTCCTTCTTCTCAAGAGCCAGCTTCTCTTGAGCTTCCTTGGACTTTTTCTCTTCGACAACCGCCATCTCTTCCTGCTCCTTTTTGTTAGCATCTTGTAACGCCTTCATATCCGCCCCCCAATCATTCGATTCAACTTTGCTGGGGTCTGCCGCGGGAAGACGTGGCTGGGGGATCGAACTAGTCGGATTCGGATTCATTCCCGAAAGATCCGGCTTCGGATCCTCCGCCTTCAAATCAGGAAGCTGCACCGAGGCCTTCGCCGAAGGTAAATCTTTCACCGATTCAGCGGTCGCACCCTCAAACTCCTGCGCCCAACTTAATCCAGAAAGGGCAAAACCCGCCAGAGCGATCCATTTCATTCGCACATTGGTAAAGTAATTCTCATCCCTCACTCGTCAATCTCGCTCCTCTAAATTTTCTATTCTATGCTCATTATGTGCTGCACCCGATCTCCTCTCTTCTCCTGCAAGAGATTCATTATTATGGACCTCTGCGATTTGACCGTTTTATGGAAATCGCACTCTATCAACCCGAGATCGGGTACTACTCCTCCGGCAAAACCAGAACTGGGCGCCAAGGAGATTTTCTTACACCCGTTTCACCCGGCCCCCTCCTCGGCCAACTGATCGCCCTCCAAATCGCTGAAATTCATCAAGCCCTCAAATCCCCCCAAACGCTCCACCTCGTCGAACAGGGAGCCGACCGCGGTCACCTGGCCCACGACATCCTTACTGCTCTTTCTGAACATCATTCCGACCTTCTCCCCGCACTACAGCTACATCTCATCGAACCTGCCCCCTCCCTCGCCCGACAACAGCAAGCCCATCTTTACCCTTTCCGTTCTTCGCTCCCCCTCCATTGGCATACCGATCTCTCCTCTCTCCCCACTTCCTCCCAACCAGTTTTTTTCTACTCCTGCGAACTGATCGACAGCCTTCCTGTTCGACTGATCCGATTCTCCTCAGGTCATTGGTATGAACGGTTCGTCACCCAAACCCAAGACCACCTCGACTGGCTCGATCAACCCGCCTCTACCGAACTTCTCAACGAGATCAACCGTTGGTCCATCCCCCCCATCGAAGGCTTCACCACAGAAATTCGCCCTAACGTATCTTCCTGGCTCAGACTCCTTTCGGAAAAAATTCAGCAAGGAGCTATCCTCACCCTCGATTACGGACTCCCCGCCAACGAACTTTACCACCCTTCACGCTTCGCAGGCTCCCTCCGTGCCCTCCGCCAACATTCCCACTCGGCAAATCCCCTGACCAACACCGGACAACAGGACCTCACCGCCCACGTCAATTTCACCGAACTCATCGAAGATGGAAAAAAGCTGGGCTTCCATAGTCACGGTCTGCTCCCCTTCATGACCGCCCTGCCCCGTCAGGCCACCCCGCTCCTCCGCGATAACCCAACCATGTTGGAAAAATTAGCACGCAACTTTCAACACCTAGTTCATCCCTCTTTTTTTGGCCAATCCCATCTCGCCCTCCTCCAGACAAAAAATTTTCCCGAATCCTACCAACCCACCATGTTTTCTTCCTAAACTTTGGTCGGTTTCTTCCGCTCCATCAACTCCCGGGCCATCGCCCGTGCTGCCTTCCCCTCCCCTCCCAACATCCGACTCAACTCCTTTTCCCGACTCTCCCCCTCTACCCTCTCCAATCGGGCGAACGTTCTCCCCTTCTCCACCGTCTTCGTCACACAAAAATGTGCATCCGCTACTCCTGCCACCGCCGGCAAATGAGTCAAACACAACACCTGATGCGTCTTTCCTAAGCCCGCCAGTCTCATAGCCACCGCCTTCGCCGTCTCCCCCCCGACGTTCGCATCCACCTCATCAAAAATCAAAATTGGCACCTCATCCCTCTCTGCCAAAACCGTCTTCATTCCTAGCATCACCCGGGCCAACTCCCCGCTCGAGGCGATCGCCCGCAAGGGCCTCGGCGGTTCTCCAGGATTCGGTGCAAACATCATCTCTACCGTCTCTCCTCCTTCCGCCCCCGGGCTCTCCACCTTCTCCAACGCCACCTCCAACCGACTTTGCTGAAAGCCCAATCCACGCAACTGCTCCGTGACTTCCCGCGCAAAGAGAGGTGCCGCCTTTCCTCTTTCCCTCCCCAACTTCCCAACAAGCAATCGATGCTTCTCCCCCGCCTTCTTTACCGCCAACGCCAACTCTTTCTCCGTCCCCTCCGCATTCGCCAACTCCCACTGCCTTTTTTTCAGATCGGAAAACTTTTCCAAAGCCGCCTCCAAACTCCCGCCATATTTCCTCCGCAAACCCAAGACATAATTTAGCCGCGCCTCCAAAGCCGCCAACCTCTCCCCGTCCAACCCCACCTCCTCCGCCCGCCGTTCCCCCTCCCGTACCAGCTCTCGCAACGTCGCCACCGCCAACTCATTTTTCTCCCGTAACTCCCCTGCGGCCCCGTCCAGTCGTTCCCACTCCGCCAAACCCTTCTGCACTTTCCCCAGCTTCTCCAAGACATTCTCATCCCCACCCTCCAAAAGACCACTTACCTCCCCCGCCAGCTCGAGAATCCTCCTCCCATGACCCGCGGCTGCGTAGTCCCTCTCCAACTGCTCATCCTCCCCCACGACCAGCTTCGCATCCTCCAACTCCTTCACCTGATGATCGATCGATTCCCTCGTCGCTCCATCGGCTCCTGCCAACTTCGCCTTAAAAATCTCCTGGGTCTCTTCCGCCTCCCTCTTTTCCCTCCATGCCTGCTTCACCTCCCCCACCAACTTCTTCAAACCCCCAAACCCATCCAGCGCCTCCCTTTGCGCCACCGGCGATAGCAAGGTCTGATGATCATGCGGTCCGTGTAAATCGACCAACCGATCCCCCAACTCTTTTAACACAGCTAACGTCACCGCAGATCCGTTTAAAAATTGCCGCCCTGTCCCCGCCACCCCGACCTGGCGCTTGATCACCAAAGTCCCTTCCCCATCCGCATCAATTCCTTTCTCCTCCAACCACCCCCGAAATCTCTCCGCTCCCCCCAACTCCCCCTCTACCACACACCCCTCCGCCCCCGTCCTCACCAAACCCCGGTCCGCCCGCTCCCCTAACAAAAGCAAAAAAGCATCCACCAAAATCGATTTCCCTGCTCCCGTCTCCCCCGTCAATGCATTGAACCCCTTCCCCAGTTCCCAGGTTAACTCCTCCACCACCGCCAGATTCTGAATCCGTAATCGCCTTAGCATGATTCTACATAGATAGCAGAAGACTCCGGGAAGATAGCGAAAATCTTCCCCCCTCTCCTTCCGAAAAAGCCAAAGGAAGGTCGCCACCCGCCATGACCAGCGCTATCAGAATCTATGCGTCTGACCTTTTTGGGCACTGGAACCTCCCAAGGCGTCCCCCTTCTCGCCTGCTCCTGTCGCGTCTGCACATCCCCAGACCCACGCGACCAACGATTCCGCTCCTCCGTTTGGATCGAGGACGGCCTTCTCAGCATCGTCATCGATACTTCACCCGATTTCCGCTCCCAAGCCCTTCGCGCTGCCATCCCGCGACTCGATGCCGTCCTGTATACCCACAGCCACGCCGATCATATCGCCGGCTTCGATGATCTTCGAACCTACTCCGTGAAAAACGGAAACCGCATACCCATTTATGCCGATCCATTCACTCTCTCCCGGTTGGAAAAAGCCTTCGACTACGCCTTCAATATCAAAGAACGGAGCCCTGCCTACGTTTGCCCCGAACCTCATTCCATCACCGGCCCCTTTTCCCTCGGATCTCTGACCTTTACCCCCCTCCCCGTTCCCCACGGCTCCATCACCACAACCGGCTTTCGAATTGATCGCGATGGCCAACCTCGTGCCGTCTACCTGCCCGATTGCGCTGCCGTTCCCACACCCATCCGCGATCTCATCCGCCGTATCCCCGTCCTCATCATCGACGGACTCCGCGAGGAACCGCACCCCACCCACCTCACTATCTCCCAGGCCATCGATATCTCACAAGATGTCCAAGCAGGTCAAACGTGGCTCACTCACCTCACCCACCAAACCCTCCACGCCGAAAGGGATGCCACTCTCCCCCCTTCGATCCGACTCGCCTACGACTCCTTGCAACTCAGCCTGTAATCTTCTCTCTCCACCCCTTTTCCTCTACTCTTCCGCTATGTCTTGCCGTTTCGCCCTTCTTCCAATCCTTTTTTTCATTTCCCTTCCTCTTTCAGCATGGACGGAACCCATTTCCCCTAGCGACTCACAAGCCCCTGACCTAGCTGCACATACCGTCGTCGTTTACAACCGAGCCGATCCCGATTCCCAATCTCTTGCGGAAACTTACGCCAAAGCCCGCTCCATCCCGCCAGACCGCCTACTCGGAATCGATTGCCCCATCACGGAAGAAATTACCCGCCTCGACTTCGAAACCAAAATCCGCCAGCCCCTCGACGAAATCTTCGTGTCCCGCGGATGGTTGAAACGCAGCCAAACCATCCTCCCCAACCCCATCCTCGGCCTCCCTGACAATCTCCCCGTCCAACAATCCCAAGAAAATCCGATCTGGATCATGGTTCTCATGCGAGGCGTCCCGCTCAAAATCGCCGAAGACCCGACCGTCGTTGCCCCCGAAGCTCTCATGTCCCAACTCCGCCCGAACGCCGCTGCCGTTGATTCCGAACTCGCCCTCCTCCCTCTACGCGGACTTCCCACCTACGGCCTCGTCTCGAACCCCTACTTCGCCGACAAACGAATCCGCCCCTTTGGACAGTTTTTTGCCAACTACCTCATCCTCGTGACCCGCCTCGACGGTCCCACACCGGAAATCGTACGCCGTATGATTCAGGACGCCGTCGAAACCGAAAAGACGGAACTTACCGGACGCGCGTTCTTTGATATCCGGACCATCGAGAAAAAAGACGATCCCTACCGAATGGGAGACGATTGGATCGAGCAAGCCGCCGTCCTCTTTCAGGCACGCGGATTTGATATCGAAATCGATCGAAAGTCCGAAGTCGCATCGAAATGGATCCCTTGGGATCAAATCGCATTCTACGCGGGTTGGTACACCTGGAACTTTGAAGGCCCCTTCGAACTTCCCACCACCCGCTTCCGAAAAGGAGCCATCGCCTACCATATCCACTCCTTCAGCGCCGACACTGTTCGCTCCGAAACGAAAAACTGGGTCGGCCCACTCCTGTCCCACGGCGTCACAGCCACGATGGGAGCCGTCTATGAACCCTATCTCCGCTTCACACCGGACATTAGCCTCTTTGTCAGTGGTCTCCTCTCCGGTCTCACCTTCGCTGAATCCGCTTACCAGTCCCAGATCGCCCTCTCCTGGATGGTCACCTTTGTCGGGGACCCTCTCTATCGCCCCTTCCCCCGAAACTTTTACGAAAACCTCGATTCTGCTCAAACTGCAAAGTCCCCCAATCTCCCTTGGCTCCGACTCCGCAAAGCCCGTCTCCTTGCCAACTCTGGCTCCATCTCCGAAACCCGCACCGCCGTCAATCAGCTGCTCGAAGACTTCCCAAAAAATAAAATTATCCTAGAAGGCAGCGCCGATATCTATCGGGATCTGAACGAAAAGAAAGACGCTACCCATCTCTATGAGGAAGACCTCGATCTCATGGGCGAAAAAGAGAGCCGGGACCGCCTCCGCATCATGATGAAACTTGCCGAGATTTTCCGTCGCGACGAAAAAACGAAATCTGCCCTCGAGATGTATGAAAAGATCGCCCAAGAGTTTCCCGAAGCGAATCGGGGAACCGGATTGGGAGACCGCGCCCTCTCTTTTGCTTCAGGCGAGGGAATTTCGGAACTCCCTCCCGCCCTCCAGGCCTACAAAGATTCAGTCGAAGCTGAACAACTCGCTGCCGCGGTGGCCAAAGCCGCCGCTCAACCTCCCGCGAATCCACGCCCTGAAGCCACCGCGGCCGATCAAGCGGCCGTTCTCCAGGCAACCACCTCCCGCCCCGCCATCAAGGACTCTTCCGCACCCCCCTCTCCTCCTCAACCCCCGACTCCAAAAACCAACTCCCCTATCCCCCCTTAACTCCTCAGCGCCAATCGTGCTTCGGATAGTTTCTCGCCAACTCGGGCTTCAACTTCGGGTACGTCTCTTTCCAAAACGATCCCAAATCTCTAGTCACCTGCAACGGTCTCCGGTTCGGACCCAGTATTTCCACCGTGACCTCCACCTTTCCATCCCCAATCCGCGGCGTTTTCTCCAACCCATACAACTCCTGAATCCTGCCCGATACCACCGGCTCCCTTCCCTTTCCATACTGAACCTTCAAA
>Ga0209085_1000561_pt1 | contig 26851 bp, 58 predicted proteins | sample C_131016_EF_Meta_FD_187310 | JGI IMG/M metagenome (GOLD analysis project Ga0209085, IMG submission 187310) | Freshwater microbial communities from Lake Croche, Canada to study carbon cycling - C_131016_EF_MetaG (SPAdes) (version 2) | ecosystem: Environmental > Aquatic > Freshwater > Lake...
ATCAAATATACGTAATTCCCAACTATAACAATTGACCACTGAACTATATCTGTAAGAAATAACTCCATCATCACCATCAAGAAACCCATGTTGAGTTATATTTTTGGTATGGACAATATCTGCCCAAGGATGACTATTATATTCATGGACTAACCCCACTGCGCGACTAACATGGGTCAGAGTGTTGTCAAATGGTTTACTACCAAAACCACAACCACCCACACCCTGACTATCAGGACCATATCTGACCCATACCCTGCCTATCCATCCAGGATAACCCTGTGGCAATAATTCAAATGTACCACGCCAATTGGTAGCACATCCCTCTGGGGCGGCAAGACTATTACCCACCCGCTGACTGTGAAAAAGTTCCCAATGTAACCCCACACATTTGGCACCACCGGTGGATGCAAGATTGTGGTCCAAGAGCTTGATCAAACAATGCCCTAGTTCATCCATGGTAGCAGGTTCATGACCATAGATCTGCTGTAATGCTGATTTGATGGGTTTATTACTACTGTTACCACTGTTATTATCGTTTATGTCTTCTTTCATATATGTATACGTGTGTGCATGTATGTGTATGTGTGCGTGATAATGCTATTGCCATATACACTATAACATAGGGTAAAAGATCATACAAGGAAATTCCATATCCCATTATGTACTACTTTAAATAGTACACTATGACTACTTCCACTACTACTAAAACTTATTACTATCTATACCAACTTACCAATACTCTAAACAATAAGATCTATATTGGCGTTCATCAGACCCGGGATCTGGATGATGATTATATGGGGTCAGGCACATACTTGAACAGAGCCAAGGATAAAAATCTAAGAGAACATGGTGAGTATAAGTTTAAGAAAGAAATCCTAGAGTACTTTGATAATCAGCAAGATATGTATAGGAGAGAAGCTGAGATTGTCACCCAAGAGTTTTGTGATAGACAAGATACTTATAATATTAAACCAGGTGGTAGAGGTGGGTTTAGTGATGAATCCGGATTAAAAGGAAGAAACAAAATCTTGGATAAACTAAAAACCGATCAAGAATTCTCCAAGATAATGAAACAGCATGCGAAAAAAGGAAGCCAATCATTTGTCAATAGGTATCAAAATGATAAAGAATTTTCTAAACAGATAAAAGATGCTGCCACACAAAATTTGGCCAAAGGAAGACAAGCACTGACAGAAAAATATCCCAAAGGATCATACAAGTATTATAACAATGGCATCGTTATTAAAATTTTTAGAAATGATCAAGTCATCCCAGAGGGATGGACTCATGGAAGTATCAAACGTAAAAAGCAGGATATCAACGGAGATGATGGTGATAAATCATAACGGTATAACCATGTATAACGGTGTGAATACCGTGTGGATGTGATGTAAATATAGTATAAGATTATGTGTGACTGTATAATGGCATAATGGTATAAGATTATAATGGCATAATGGTATAAGATTATGACGGTATAATAGTATAAGATTATGACGGTATAATGGCATAAGATTATGACGGTATAATGGCATAAAAATTGGCATGCGCCCAGCGCACAACTTCCATGGTTATGTTTTTATATTTTGTAGATTTTTATATTTCATTCGGACAGTGAAAAAATAGTCCACTATGTAAAATTGTATATACATGATATACCACGGTATCCACCGTTATATTTTTATGCTGTATAAAATTATGCACCATTTTGGTGCATGATATAAAAATGTGCACCAATATTGGGAATAAAAATTATATTATTATATCTTTATATTATTATATTTTTATACTTTGCCAGACTCTGCCAGACCCCCCACTATACTCCCACCATAATCCCCACTATATTCCCACTATACTCCCACTATATTCTCACCATAATCCCTACTATATTCCCAGTATACTCCCACTATCTTGCCAAGATAATATATAAATATTATCACCATGAACAACAAACTATCCACTCTGTATATACTGTCTATACTATCTCTACTGGGATCCACCTTGGCCTTGGCCAATGACAATCTATCTATCAAGTTGGGTGGTAGTAGTGATCGTAGTACTACTATGTTTACCAGCAATGTATCCTATAGTAACAAGACTGGATTATCGCCATATAGTCAGTATATGGATTTTGATAGTATCTACAAGAATAGTAATAACAGGACCACCACAGATTTATATGATGTCTATGGCAAGATCAACTATAACTTACCCTATGATAATAAAAACTACTTACAGACATCTATTAGGCTACAGCATAATCCTGGCTCACATTATCATGACATAGTGGTGGTGGGCATTGGTCATGGTTATAGGGTTATACACACTGACACTGTCAAGGTCAGTATTGAGTCTAGTATAGCTCAGGCCAAATCTATAGATGATGGTGATGATATTACTGGGTTGGATCAGACTATATTACGTGAGAGTATCTGGGCCAGTTATAGTCTGGGGCACAAGAGTAGTATATCTGATAAACTATTGGTAGAGCGTGGTGGGCCTATTGACTATATCAAGAATATTTTGTCTATAGAATATAAAATAGATCATGATATCTATATTAGTCTATCTCATACTTGGATCAGGGATGAGGTCAATCAGGGATTGATCAATGTCACCAGTGTTAATCTGGGATTTAAGTTTTAAGCTATTTTGTTTGTTTAAACTGGCCGCGGGTCAAAGTGGTGGGATTTAATGATATAAGTTGACCCTGATCAAAATGCCATAATCTATCTATGTCTATTCTGCCACCTGATAATGTTGGGGTGGGTTTTCCATCTGGCAACACATAGACTTTATTACCCTGTTTGAACTTGACCACGCCAGTGCCCCTGGGATTGGTTTGGGGATTAAAGAGTTTACTATGTCTGACACGATCACCCACATCCAGTATGGTGTTGACATTGAGTTCTGATAATAGTTCTCTGATAAGCATGGTGTATTTATGTTATATCTAGAATACCCCGCTGGAGCATAATCACATAACTATATAATTCTAGTATAAGAATGTCTTATACTAGAATACCCCGCTGGAGACATTATACTATTATGTTTTTATGTGTTTATATTATAGTTATATTATATTATGTTGGTTATCATGGGATCATAGTGGGAGTATAGTGGGATCATAGTGGGATATGATGGGGTGATGGTGGGGTGTGTGATGGGATCATCGTGGGAGTATAATGGAAGTATAGTAGGAGTATAATGGGGGATGGTGGGAGTGGATATAAAAGTGGTGGTAGCATAACGGCATAATAGTATAAGGATGGCGAAATACCCCGCTGCAGCGTTGGGGCAAGTTGGACATATATTGATATTATATTGTTATACGCTGGAATACCCCGCTGGAGCGTATAGAGATATTTTTATATTATAGACTATTGACATTTATTGTGGGATATAGCATAATAATGGTGTAGTAGAGGGGTTTTTAACACTTTTACTATGGCTTGAAAAATAAACATATAGAGAACATGAGCGCTGTTCTTCCTAAAAAAGACGCTTGCGAAACATTCCCCATGGGTAGTATGACAAGTGTAGATTACGGTGCAAATCCGTAACCATGGGGATACACAACCTAACTTATGGAATATTATAATGAACGACTTAAATTTAGCAGAAGATGGGCATAATTACGAAGTTCTATTCAATGCTGCATCCTCTATTAAAGGAGTCCCCGGCATAATCTGTGAAATTGGCACCAGACAGGGGGGAAGCCTAAAGTATATCGTCAATGGGCTGATCGCAGCCGGTGACGTTGGTAGAAATATTGTATGTTTGGATCCATATGGCAATATACTCTATACTCCTGGTGACAATGCTTTCTGCACATATGACTATACCAACAGTATGCGCAACAAAAGCTTGATAGAAATTTATAAATTCATCGATGATAAAAATTTTAATTTGGTGTATTTCTGTCTAGAAGACACCGAATTCTTTAACAGATTTGCCGATGGTGTTCCTTTTTATGATCAGTATAAAACAATCGTCAATCAATACAGTCTGGTGTTCTTTGATGGTCCCCATGACACGGCCAACATAATGAATGAAGTAGCATTCTTTTTACCTAGAGTAGTTTCAGGGTCAATGTTTGTATTTGATGATGTTCCAAATTATGATCATAGCACAGTGGATAAAAAATTAATAGATAATGGGTTCAAAATAGTTGAATCTAGTCCGTTAAAAATAAGTTACGTCAAAACATAATAGCATAAGTAATATAGTATTCCCTAGTAGCTCAGTTGGTAGTAGCGTCTGACTGTTAATCAGAAGGTCCGTGGATCGTACCCACGCTGGGGAGCCAAAGTTTTAAATGCGGAATTAGTTTAATGGCAAAACTAGAGATTTCCAATCTTTCGTTATCAGTTCGATTCTGATATTCCGCTCCACAGTATCATATAGTAGTTCAAAATACAGCATATTGGGTGAGTGGTCTAAACCACCGGTCTACTAAACCGGCAAACCTTAATCAGGTTTCATCCGTTCAAATCGGATATATGCTGCCAAACAATAGTAGTACATAGTATCTCTCATTAGTTCAGCCTGGTAGAATGCGTGGTTTGGGACCATGAGACGGCAGTTCAAATCTGTCATGAGAGACCAAGCATAATTATATAATAGACCACTATTATCGGTAAATAAGAGATAATGTTCTATTATCTCTACAAAACAACCAATCTCATCAATGGCAAAATCTACATAGGGGTCCATCAGACCAAGGACTTAGATGATGAGTATATGGGGTCTGGTACCTCATTGTTACGTGCTATTGAAAAGTATGGTATAGAAAACTTTAAAAAAGAAATCCTAGAATACTTCGATAGTAAAGAGTCAATGTACACCAGAGAACGTGAAGTTGTCAATGAAGATTTCATAAAACGTCGGGATGTTTATAATATTAAACGTGGGGGTAAAGGTGGATTTCCTGATGGCATATGGACCGGGAAAAAACATAAGCAAGAATCTATAGAAAAGATGTCCAAGAGTATGAAAGGTAAACAAGATGGTGTCAAGAACTCTCAATATGGAACCAAATGGATCACCGATGGCACCGAAGAGAAAAAGATTCCAGCCCAAGATAATATTCCTACTGGATGGAGGAAGGGTAGAATCAATACCCCAGAATTTATTGAAAAGATAACCAAAATAAATCAAAGTAGAAATAAAAAACAATATGGGGAAAAGAATCCATCATATGGAAAAACTCCCATTACTAATGGTATAGATAATAAAAGATTAAAACAAGGTGATCCTATCCCACAAGGATGGTGGCGTGGGCAAACCCGTAAGAAAAAAGAATTAGCATAGACAAAAATGTTATAGTAGTATATAATATATAAATATTACTGCAACACCGTATGCTCTCATAGTTAAATGGTATAACACTAGATTTGTAATCTTGTATTCGCAGTTCGATTCTGTGTGAGAGCAGTCATCATTATACCCCGCCATACCCCTCTCAAAAATATTCCAAAATAACACTTGACACTCTTATGCTGTTATGCGATGATTCACCCTGTGTTGCACGGTAATACCCTGTGTCTCACACCACCACATTTATATAAGGAGTTCACATCATGGGTTTAGATATGTATCTTACTGGAAAACATTATCTTTTCGACTTTGAACCAGAAGAAAAGATTATCTCTGAAAGTATTGGCAATATGATTCCAGAAGAAGCCAGATTGCCAGTCAAACAAATTGAAGCTAGAGCAGCATACTGGCGCAAAGCTAACCATATTCACCAATGGTTTGTCGAGAATGTGCAAGATGGCGAAGATGATTGTCGCCCATATTATGTGTCAGTAGAAAAGTTATCTGAACTATTGGACACAGTTAATCAAGTATTAGAGAATCACGATCTTGCACCAGAACTACTACCAACAAGAACTGGATTCTTTTTTGGCAGTGAAGAATATGATGAAAGTTACTTTGATGATTTAGAATACACCAGAGATACCTTGACAAAGTTATTACAGCCAGAATATACTGGTTATTGGGATTTTGAATATTCTTCAAGTTGGTAAACCTTATACTCTTATACTATTATGTCATTGTCCACATCTATATCATTGTCCAAACAACTGCCCACGCTGAATGTGGGTAGTATTGATGCCTATATTCGCACTGTCAACAATATGCCCATGCTATCAGAAGATAGAGAACGGGAATTGGCCAGACTATTACGTGATCATGATGACATTAATGCAGCACATGAGTTAATCATGACCCATCTTAGGTTGGTAGTGGGCACAGCCCGACAGTACTTTAATTATAATCTGCCCCATGAAGATTTGATTCAATCTGGCAACATTGGATTACTCAAGGCGGTGCGTAAATATGACCCAGACATGGGCAACAGATTGGGTGCATTTGCCCTGCATTGGATCCGGTCTGAGATCATGGAATACATTGTGCGTAATTGGCGAATGGTCAAGATTGCCACCACCAAGGCACAGCGTAAACTGTTTTTTAACTTGCGCAGTATGCAGCACACATTAAAGTCATTGAGCCAATCTGAGGTCAATGACATTGCATCCAAACTCAATGTCAAGCCACAAGAAGTGGTGGAAATGGAACTGCGCTTGGGTGGGCACTTTCTCACAGAGTCATCTGGCTATGACGCAGACAGTCAGGATGGATATAATACTCCATTAGAGTTTATTGCTGATGATAGTGCTGATCCATTGACCATCCTGGAAGATCTGGAACAACAACGTGCACAGGATATCAGTTATGCACTAGAACAATTGGATCCACGCAGTCTTAGGATTATACAGGCCAGATGGTTGTGTGAATCTGAACCCACTACATTTGCTGTATTGGGTGCAGAATTGGGCATATCTATAGAGCGTGTACGTCAGGTTGAAGTGGCAGCCATCAAGAAATTAAAATCCATATTAGGTGTTGACAATACATAATTATGCTGTTATATTGTAGCTGTGTTAATTTTAACTCTGGGTAATAAAATGAACAAAATCGTATTATCACTACTAGCTGTGGGTTTGATCTCTGGTTGTGCCAGCAATCCCCGCAACACTGAAATTCATGGTTATGATGGCCCTCGTGTGCTTAACCAAGAATCAGTGATCTTTAAAACACGTAATTGCATTGATGCAGGTATGAAAGCTGTGGTGGTCTATGTACCCCAACGCTATCCCACCGGCAGCATTGATGTACCAGTAGATGTCAACTGCTATCCTAGTTGGAATATGAAGTGATAGTTAATCTAGCATGGGCATTGCTGTTGTCCCTGCTAGCTGGTTGTGCAGCAGTACCCATGGCCGCCGGCACTGTAAGCTTGGTGGCTACTGGTCGTGGGGTCGGCGACAACTTGGTTAGCTATACTGTATACCAGGACTGCAATACATTTAGAGTATTGCAGGGACGTGATATCTGTCATGAATATAGAAGTCGGTATGAAGATGAATATACCGTACTAGATGATATATTCTATTGGTGGCCATCAAATTTCGATAGATAATTGTTGACCGATAATACTGGACTTGTTGTATAAACTTTGATATAATGGTGTATGCTAGATCATGGCATATATTATATAAAGAGAACATATAACAATGAGGATAGCCACACTAGAAACATTTATAGAATCCGAAAACCGTTGGATTCAGTCGGTCAATGCCAAAAAGCAATTATCGTTTTTTAATCGAGACGATCATCAAGAAATTGCCGCACGTATTGACTTTCAACTTATGCCAGAAAATTTGGCTAAGTTTCAAGGACCTGCACTAATAGAGCGTCGTCGCTATTTGACCACCTGTGCGCAAGAACTAGTGGGTGCTGGGGCCTTGGTCAAATTTCATATCAGGCAGCCATTCAATGTCAATGCCAAGATGATTGAATTATCCAAGGGCAGAGTGTTATTAGACATCGGCGCCAGTACAGGTGAATATATGGCCAGGATGAGTCAATCTGGATCTCATGTGTATGCATTTGAGCCGCATCCTGACAATGTGGTTGTATGTACTCATATGGCTGCCAGCATGCCCAATGTAACCGTGGTTCCGGCAGCAGTGTCCAGTAATGATGGTCAAATTGATCTATTTGTCTGTGCTAGGTCTACCACTCAACATACCCTGTCACCCTTGATTGCTAAAAATGCACGATGGGGTCATTCATTGGACAGGCATATCTCTGTGCCCTCTATTAAATTAGATACATTTTGCCAACAAAATAACGTCAGTGGGCCAATGGGTATCAAGATTGATGTAGAGGCAGCAGAAGAATTTGTCATTCAAGGTGGCTTGGAAACATTAAAGAACAATGATTGCATTATTGCCATTGAAACACATGGAGAAATAGATGCTGGTAATCTTACCAGAATGTTCTATGCCGCTGGTTACAAATGGTGGGACATGGACCGCAATCGTTGTTTCTCCATGGAACCTGATAAATCATATCTCTGTGTTGTTGCTACCAGTGATATTATTCCTTAAAGTAGTTGACAGCATGCGTGGATTTTGATATAGTTCACACATGCTGTTTTTACATCAGCATAATACCCAACCACCACTTGGAGAATATTATGAACATTTCCACATTAGAACACTTTGTTGAGCAACATAATGCTTGGGAACAAGCATTCGATGAGAATTCCCGAGGTCTAAGCTTGTTGCGTGCACAAGATCGTCAAGCGATTGCAGAGATGATTGAATGTGCGTTAAGTCCAGAAAACTTAACTTGCGACGGTGAACTTAGCCATAATGAAGTTGAAAAGCAATATAAGTATCTCTCTCGTTGTGCACAAGAGTTATTGAGCATAGATCCCACTGTACAATTTTACGAATATAGTTAAGGGAGATTGATCACATGAGCTTGATTATGTATCTATCTCCGGGTCGCCATAACTTTAAACCAATTCCACCAGAATCCAAATTGCCAGTTGATACTCTTGAAGCCTTGGCTAGACGTTGGCACAAAGCCGGGCATATTCATGGGTGGTTTGTTAAAAATGTGCAAAATGGACAAGATGATTACAAAAATTATCATGTATCCGTGGACAAGTTATCTGAATTATTGGATGCAGTTAATAAAATATTAAAAACACAAGACATTAAAAATGATCTACTACCATTTGATGCTGCCCCTACATTACAAGATGACATTGAATGGCACATTGAATGGTACTTTGATACGTTAGAATACACCAGAGATACTTTGACCAAGTTATTGAAACCTGAATATACTAATTATTGGGATTTCAAATATTCTTCAAGTCGGCAATAAAGTAGTTGACAACATGGGTGGACTAGGTTATAGTTCACCCATAGCAGCAAACCAACACCACACACACATTTTTTTAGGGAGATTACATATTATGCCAAATTGGGCTAGCAACCAACTGACCTTGACCCACTCTGATCCCAAGATGATTGCTCGTGCGATCAAAGGATTCCTTGATAACAAATTATTGAATGAGTTTATTCCTGTACCAGAAGATCTACATATCGTATCAGGGTCTCACGGTGTTGGTACACCAGAACAAGCCGAATTAGAAGCACAACAGGCTGCTAACATTAAAAAATATGGTTATAAAGATTGGTATGATTATAGTGTAGCAGAATGGGGCACTAAGTGGGATGTGGGTGGAGAAGAGGATCAATACACCATGTTGTCCCAAGAACAAGTTATTTTCAGTTTTGAAAGTGCATGGAGTCCGCCCATTGCTGCGTATTATAAATTGCAAGAGTTGGGTTTTGAAGTTGATGCCATGTACTATGAACCCGGCATGGCATTCTGTGGTCGTTTTTCTGATGATGGTGGCGATCAATATTATGATATCCCTGCTACATCTGATGAAGTTGAAGACGCTATCCCAAGTGATATTGATGAAGCATTTGCTATCTCTGAGAATATGGCAATGTGGGAAGAAGAAAATGAAGAGTGGGAAGCACAAGATTCTGGCGAGGAGAATGCATAATGCCTAGTATCGTAATCAATCGCTGTTATGGTGGATTTGGATTGTCTGATGCCGCTATTGCAGAATATCGCAAGTTGGCCAATGTACCTGACAGTGAAGAATTCCACTATTATGATCTGAATCGAGATGATCCATTATTGGTTCAAGTAGTGAAAACTTTGGGTGAATCTGCTAATGGTCACCATGCTGAACTCAAGATCATAGAAGTGCCAGATGATGTAGTATGGATTATCGAAGAGTTTGATGGACTGGAGCGTGTATCAGAAGTTCGCAGGCTGTGGTACTAATATGGAATACATTCAACCTAATCATATTCGCGATCTAGCTGTTGCCTATAAAGGACAACATGCAGTCTATATTGGCAACCATTTAGACTTTGAAACATATAAAGAAAGAAAGTTATGGGATTATGTTATTCAAGAAGTTAGAATGCAATATCCAGATCCAAAAGAGTTTAATGATATTATGTCGGGCTTGGTGCATGGTGGACTATTCTTCTTTGAGAATGGAGATCAAGCACAACAGTTCTATGCTATCTTTAATCAACCATTGACTCAAAATTCTGCATTATATGCTTGCCTGTATGATAATACTGGCGTAAGCTTAACCGAAAACACATAAGGATTATACTATCATGCAATTACTCATCGGAATCATCTTGGGCATTATTATTTCATCAGTGGGATTTGGTGGTGTGGCAAATTTCTTGGATCACGGTGTACGCATTGTGCAGAATGCTTCCAAGACTGCTGCTCATGACCTGGAACATCCACCAGTTGCAGTTGAACATAATGAAAAATAATCCACCCACAGAGCAAGAGCGCGCCATTATGGTAGAGCGTGCTATCATATTATTGACAGGATTAGGTTATACTGTTATACCGCCCTGTCAGTGTAATGGATGTACCAGTATTCCCAAAATGAAGTGCAAAAAAGCTTGACAAAGTTATGTAGTTATACTATTATGCAATCTCTTACCCACACCACACACACTCTGGAGATATCATGAACAGATTAGAATTATTGGCCAATGATCTAGCATTATTAAGCAATGATAGTCTGGCCAAGTTAGCCACCATCTTGGTAGTAGGTTATCCCACTCGTGCTGAAGCATTGGAAAATTATATCAGCATAGAACACCGTGATCGATTCATGGATCATTTTGAGCAGGATTACCTGCATGATGCGGTATAACATAAGAGTATAATATTATGAACTTCTGGACATTACTTACTATACTATTCATTGGCCTTAAACTAGCCAATGTCATTGATTGGAGTTGGTTCTGGGTATTGTCACCCATTTTCATGCCCCTGCTGGTCTTATCTGGAATTTGGGTATTGGCAACCGTGGTTGCAGTAATGGTCAACCGATGAACCAAGATCCACTTGAATTATACACGGCTGCTGCTATACTAGGGTTATTGGCGGGTCGTAATCATGCTGCCATACCGTATCAAGTGGATGAACTGGCTAACCTAGCCACTGACATTGCAGTTAAAACCGATATTGCTTTAAAAAATAAAACCATAGAAGGAATAAAATAATGACTAACATTCTACAAACATCACATCGCCCATGGGTATTGTTTGATGCCAACAACCAACAACATCGTGCATACTATGCCGAATTCTGTGACATCTCCAGTTGGGGCAAATGTCCAGTACGGTTTATGTATGATCCCAATTATACTGATCTGCTGGCACACATTCAATGTGAACTGGTCAAGTATTATATTCAGCAGGAGTTCAATGTGGCCCAAGACAATAAAATTACTCGTAAGCCAAAAAAGATTGACACTACAGATTAATAAAGATATAATATTACTTCATTTACAACACTTGTATTGGAGTAATCTATGCGATCAAAATATCGTCCCAGTAAGAGCAATACCGTTAAACTTATGACTGCTTTGGCACGTGGTGAAGTTTTTACTGCAGCAACAGCTCGCCGTCGGTTTAACATCATTAACATCAGTGCCGAAGCCACCCGTATTCGCAAGATCGGTTTGGCTGTCAACACAGTACGCCGTGTGGCTGGTAATAACCGCCGTGTCACAGAGTACATGTTGGGTTAATAGTTTCTCCCGTGTCGCGCAATGCGACAACTCCTTGCCTCTGAAATGGGGCTTTTGTGGGGGACATCTCGTGGTGGGATGTCTCCCATGTTTTTAAGATCAAAGCTGGGTCTGTAGCTCAAAGGAAGAGCAAGCGGCTCATAATCGCTAGGTTGAGATATCGTAATTCTCCAGACCCACCCCACCAAATAATACTTGACACACCCCACCATTATGTTATTATGCGGTTAGAGCACCATAATTTAACATAGGGATATAATTATATGGCACGCACCAAGGGTAGTCTAAATCGATCAACATGTACCAACATGTTATTAGAAGTTGATTCAGATTTGTTCCAACAAAAATTACATTTGCTGGAACAAGAATCAGATATTGATATCTTGGATAGATTAAAAAGAAAGGCAGAGATCTTGACCACCATGACACGTGCTGTCAAAAATGGCCATATCAACGCCATGATTGTCAGTGGCCCTCCGGGCATTGGCAAGAGTTATGGGGTAGAAAGTGTACTAGAACAAGATAACATCTTGGATGTCATTGCAGATCGTGCACCCACCTTTGAAGTCATACGTGGTGCTGTGAGTAGTATTGGTCTCTATGCCAAACTATTCCAGTATCGTGCCCCAGGTAATATCTTGGTGTTTGACGACAGTGACAGTATCTTCTTTGACAGTGACAGTCTTAACATTCTTAAGTCTGCATTGAATACCAGTGACCATAGGTTTATCAATTGGAACAAAGAATCTCGTATGCTACGTGAAGAGGATGTACCCAATCGATTTGAATTCCGTGCGGGTGTGATCTTTATCACCAACATCAAGTTTGCCAATATTCGTAGTAAGAATCTCAGGGACCACCTAGATGCATTGGAATCACGATGCCATTATATTGATCTAGAAATGGACACAGACCGTGAGAAAATGATCTGGATCAATCATCTGGTCGAACAGCAGGGTATGTTGGACAAGTATAAGTTTACCTCTGAAGTCAAAGATCAGATCATGGAATACATCTCAGACAACACAGAAAATCTCAGAGAACTAAGCTTGCGCACAGTACTCAAGTGTAGTGATCTATACAAGATGTTTCCCAATACCTGGCGTGACATTGCTGATGTAACATTAATGAGAAAAGTATTAGCATGATATTCTATCAACGTATAGCATTAATTTTAATTACACTGGCATGGTGCTGGGTCAAAGCATCACAGTATAATGATTCCAGCATATGGGTGTTTGGTTTAATGGCCGGCTTGATAGAATGGCTGGCCTATGAAGGTGGCAAGGAAATGGGTGTATTCATGGTCGTTACCTTGCCTGCCTATGCCAGAGACCGAATCATTGCAGAATACAATGCCAGTCAGCAGCAAGATCAAGATGATAATACCGACGATTCAAACCACGATTCTAACCAAGGGGATTCAAAATGAGAAAGTTCTTGACATTACAACAAGCAAATTCGCTAAAAGCCTGCGTGCCAATCGATATGATTATTTGTGTAGAAGAAGTATTAAAAAGTGTTGACGATGATGACTACTTTGATAAGTTTGTGGAAATCACCTACCAACTGGGTTCCAGTTTTAAATCTATTTTGGTCAAGGACACTTATACATCAATCGTCGAATCCATGAAGGCCCTATAACATGCCAAACTTTGAACCTCATGCCCGTATTACACATTGCCAATATATTGGACCAGAATCATCTGAACCAACCACCTGCCAATGCAATGAATTCTATAAAGAAAGTTCCTATTGTGCGGGACACTATTATACTGTGTATCTTCGTGGATCTGCACTAAGAGCCAGAACTAAAGATATCAGACGTGCCAATGCTGCCTGGGATTGGATGGCCGAATTAGAGATGATCTCACGTGAACTAGAGGATGAAAACTATATCTGGAATATTCCGCTGGAGCATACGCCAACAGGAGAGTAAAGTAGATTCATTCTAGTAGAATCCTAGAAAACCCCGCTGGAGCATTATCAGTTATTCTAGATTATGCCATTATATAATCTCCCTTATATAATGGCATATTTCTTTTTATAGATATAACAGCATAGAGATATAAAAGTATAATTATGATTAAAATAGATCTGCCACTGGTGGGATATCAGGACATTCCACAAGTCAAAAAGCTGGGTGCACGGTGGGACAATAATTCCAAGATGTGGTATGTGGTCGATCCAGTGGACTCGTCCCCATTACTTAAATGGATCGACCCCAAGATACATTATAAACTAAAAATGTTGGATAGATCAGACAAACAGGGTAAAAAGAGTAGGAAGTAAGGGTACTCACACATTTCTTATGTCACGGTATGCTATGTGCATACCGTGAGTACCGTTAACTTAAGAAGAGATGCTGGCTACTCCCACCACAAGAGCCCCAGCTTGAGGATTTACCCTGTCCATCTGTTGTTGGTTCTGGATGGTACAGATCCACCCCACGGTGTTTGTATGATCGCTCTATATGGATCACATTAAGGCCAAAACCGTGTGCGCCTGGTGAACTATGGTATCACCAACCCACTTTATTCAAAGGAAAAGTGTAACCTTGGGAGGTGCTGCAGCCTGAAGGTTTATTATACCCACATCTGCATTATTATGTCAATAGTTTATTTATGCCCTGGATAGATCACTCGTAGACGCGCACTACGTCGTCTGAGTCCAAGAATGTGCACAGTGGGTTTACTTTGCCGATTTCACGACGGGCTTCGCCCACATTGCCGCAGATTTTCTCAAAGGTCATTTCTGTGAGTTCATCATAGAATAAGTCCCCTACTTCTAATTCACCGAATATAGTCATATTACCCCCATTGTGCTGCCATAGCGTTGGCGATACCATCATAAGTGCGTGATCGTTCTTTCCAGCGATCTGGACTTGGGCCAAGCTTGTTCTGCCCAGACGGTGTTTGATTACCATAACGCTCTTTAGTAATGATTTGGGTCGGAGTCAATTGCGGAAGATTCTTTAACCATAGACAGGTCTTTTTACTGGCATCTTCGCCAAACATCCACGGTTGAATGATTTGATCTGGTTTGCGGATACGTGAACTGATAACACTAACAGGATTCTCAAGTGCTATACGAGGAATGGGTGCATTAAGCAGAGTTCTAACAAAGTCCAATGCTTCAGCCTGTTCTTTCTGCTTATACTTGAACCATGCTGCACCAGATACTGCCAGATGGGTGCATGGTGGGTGTGCAATCATTAGATCCCACCCATCATTGATAATGTCCATGACATCACCTTGATAATGTTTCCCTGCTGTTTCCGTCGGTAATAGATCACATGACATAGCATCATGGCCTAGTGCAGTAAATGCGTCCCGAACCTTGCCGGAATATTCGCAAGCTACTAATACTTTCATATTATGGTCTCCCTACAGCATAAAGGTAAAACTGCAGTGGAGGCAATATAACATTGCCCCCACGTTATGTCAAACTTTAGTCAGCCCGACTGCGTGCCCATGCATCAACACCATGCTGGCGTAGGACTTCAGCGTAAGCTCGTGCAGCCGTTTCCTTGATGTCCATGCTCTGAGTGCCACTTCCGCCGGGATTCCAGACTTGCATGCCTTTGGGATAAGCTTTGCCAGCAATACCAGCTTTTTTCAATTTACGTGCAAACTCGGTAGTACCAGCGAATTCTACCCAAGCAAAACCACAATAAAATGGTTCGCCATATTGAGCGATAAAGTCTGATGCTGCTTTCTGTGCTGCTGCCCATGCTAGGTTATGTAATTGGATTGGTTCCATGTTAAATCTCCTTTGTGGTGGTTTGGTGCCACACCGTGCAGCACCAATAGAGTGAATTATACAGAAACCAATCCAGATGTCAAGTACTAAATTAAAATATATTGATCAGGATGATTTTTGTCTAACCATGCCTTGGCTTTGTTCAAATCAAGTGTACTTAAACTTCTGAATTCATTTTCATTATCACTTTTCAATCTGAACAAGGTCGCCTTCTTTCTAGCCTTGGCTAACTGTTTATTACGTTCGTGCTTATCCAACAAATTGCCAAGCCAAGTGTCAATACTTGGGGTCAGCATCATTCCACAATAATCATACTGCGGCATTGTATCAATATAGTCCTGCAATACTTTATGATTACTGTCTGCATAATAGGACACATTGGTACACCCACCATGCCCATCATCATGCACCCAAGCAAATTTCTTGCCATCTAGGTATAGGTTAAACTGATACCCACCGCCGTCATGGGTTTCCCATGTTTTAAGACCCTTGATAGTAAAGTTTGAATCATTCATTATTCAATCTCCTCAATTAAAGTTACATCATAAACATCATTCTCAAACTCGCCATCACTAAGTGAACCATTCTCACAAATCGCTAGTTCAATTTGGTCTGGGGTATAATCATCTGGTACTGTGACTTTAACAGTCTGATACTGTTTAGTTACCAGAGTTGCTGTATAAGTTTTCATCATTCAATCTCCATGTGGTGTGTGGTGATGTTGTGAACTCTAACAGTCCAGAACTTAATTGTCAACCCCTAATATAACATTTGACATCGTGATTCAGTTATGCGATTATGCACCTATGTTGTCCCCACCACCACCACAAAAGGAGAACCATAGTATGAAATTCCCCAATCAAATCACCGAAGAAGAGTTTGATCAACGGTATCAACCCATTAAGAACCATATTGATGACAATGCGTCATGGGACGGTTGTATGTTTGAAACATTTGGTGCAGAAGTACAATTTGTCAAACAACAACCAGAGGATCATATCTGGACTATTATAGAGTGCGATGATGTCATGGTCGTGGCAGCAGGATGGCACTATGTTAATCGTCTGGGTTATTTGATCACCACCCATCCTTGGACAGATGAGCATACTGAAGTTAAAATAGAAACTGAGATGGGTGATGCTGAATATTAATTTGAAAATAGTTGTTGACAAGTAGATTTACCTCAGTTATAGTACACCCATACTGCACACCACGCAGTATAACCAGCAGCAAAAACCACACACCACACACACTTAAATGGAGATTTAAAATGGCTTACATTCAAAATACCAACAACGTCAAAAACGGCGCACGAGTAACTGGCAAGGCAATGGTGGCTCAGGATGCAGTTGTCTACGCACGGGGTTGGATCGATGGCAATGCACAGGTGTTTGGTAGTGCTGTGATCCATCGCAATTCATTGATCAGGGGCAATGCCAGAGTCTATGGCAATGCTCAAATCTGCAACAATGCCTATATCAAAGGCGAAGCAGACATCTCCTGTGACAATGACTGGTTTACCATGAACTACAATGGCAAGACCCTGACTGGCTATCGTGCGCGTAATAGACAGGGTTATGAGTTGTTTGTGGGCAATGGCGATGACGTCAGTCTGGCAGCGATTGAACCCAGTTTCAGAGCTACCGTGATCTATATGATCAGCCGTTTTACCCCATTTAGCAATAACTGATCACACAATAGCCCCACATTTATATAGTGTGGGGCAATCTTTCACTAGAGGATATCATCATGCCTAAGTTTGATATGTTTATCACCACTACCTATACTAAACCAATCGAAATAGAAGCGGAAGATCGTGATCAAGCGGTAGACCTAGCATGGGAATGGATTGAAGAAAATGATCCATTACATAATGCTGATGTGGATACTGACGTTCACTATAATGGATGTTCTGATGCTGATTATGTATATGATTAGGAGATATCATGACTAACCATGAACTAGCTTATTCTATCTACGAGAAAGATGGTCAGGATGGTGTATTCAATGCTGTTCATCAGGGATTGCTTAAATGCGATGGGTGGCATTATTGTGAACCATGCGAGATAGAATCTCCCTATGAAGATAATGCTTGCTTAGTATGTGCCACTCAAATGGGGGTAGTATCATGAAATTCTTAGTGACCTTTAAAGATGTGTTTGAAAATTGTCAAAGCGAAGAACAGGCGTATGATGCCCTACTTGAATATTTGGCAGACATAGTGCGTCATGAAGATGTAACCGCTTTTGATTTTAAATTGATTGAAGAGGTAGTATCATGAAAATGTCCTCAGATTGGTATCTAATTGAATATTATCATTTAGATGGCTATTATACTTGTGATACTGTAATTGCCGAAAGTCCGGTTGATGCTGTAAGAAAATTACGAGAAAATAAATCCGTAAAATTTATTCAGCAAGTTGCACTAATGGTAGATTCAAGTGAATGGCAGATAACCGAAGATAAGATATTAAGTGAATTAGATACGATACAAAAAAGGTTAGATGATTTGCTTAGACAGCTTCCAGATGCGGAAGATGCATCAGATGATGAAGTTCCCCATCATGTTAACATCGCAAACGCTTATCATGAAGTATCGGAAGCATTACAATATATCATGATGACCAGAGATGGAGAAGAAGCATGAACATTATCCACATGGATTGGGCTTTATTGCGTGAACAGAAAAAATGGCTATTTGATCAGAATAACTATTATGCTGATGGGCTGATTAGTCTGTTAGATGATATTCAGGATTCTGCTGTTGATTCTGGTGAGTTCACAGAGGAAGAAGTATTTGGACAATCTTTAATAGGAGATGAGCTATGAACTATCTAACACATAATGATGAATCCATAGATGTAGATGTCAACGGAACATGTCTTCAAGGTTATATTACCGCCAAGTATCAAGATTTGGTTGCTGCATTTGGTAAACCCACTCCTTCAGATGGTTATAAATCTGACGCAGAATGGGAAATTAAGTTTGAAAATGGTACTGTAGCCACAGTCTATAATTGGAAGAATGGTAGGAACTATAAAGGCAATGATGGTCTTGATGTCGAGTATATCACCCAATGGCATATTGGTGGGTTTGATGATACTGTGGTTGGCTTGGTGGAACGAGTGTTAGCCAAAGTTACCGCTTAAGTATGGATTAAAACTTAACCATACATATAAATACTTTTATAGGTGACATTCATCTATATCAATTTTAGGAGATACTAACATGGAATACCATCCAGATCTTCACGCCGGAGTAGAATTACGCAAGGCCGCCATGCAGCGTCAGCATACCAAGAACATTGTTTTTGGCACGTTTATTGCAGTAGTCCTGGTCACCGGCCCCATGCTTTTTATCGAGATTGTCAGACACTTCTAATCCATAGAAGTCTACAATCTTTGATACATTTCCTCTTGACTTGCTCAGGTGGGTGTGCCATAATGCACCTACTATACACCACATAGGGAGATTCACCATCATGGCACACATAGCACACAATGAAAACGGCACACCTTATATCGCTGATCCTTGGGATCTGGATGATTTCAGAATGGCTGCCGAAATTGCTGGTCTTACTTTAACTGATGAACAGCTTATTGCCGGAATGGAGCGCGTTGTCAAGTACTACAATACAGAGATCGGCATTAACTGGGAAGTCATTCAAATTACTTTATCAGATATGTACAAGGAGATTCAATCATGCTAACAAAATTTGAGCACTTTGCACTTGACGAATGGTTGTCAGAGTATCCTTCAAATATGTCTTTTCAAAATGTATTAGACAAAATTTATGAGGAAGATGAGGGGATTACACCTTGGGAAATGATCGAAGATTATGGCGCATTGACGATCATTGAGACAATCATGAATACCAAAAGCCATGCAGAAAGAGTATTCGGGGAGGCAGCATGAAAGTAAAAGACCTAATGGAATTACTTTCACACATGGATTCAGACTTAGAAGTCTTTGCATGGCATGATGGCGCCTCTCATGCAGTTTATAGCGTTGATGCACATGATCAAGGCGTGGATATTGATATAGCCAATAGTGACTGGTGGTCAGAGGATTATTAATTTATGATTACCCATCATTTCTCAAAATATGAAGTACCCAATCGTACAGCCATCTTCACCAACATTCCTATAGACCAGTTAGACACATTTAAGAATATGTTTAACTGTGCAAGACTGGGTTGGAAGATCAGATATCGTGGCCCAAGAAAGGGTGATGATCGAACCAGTATAAGTAAACAGACCACTTGCTTGAAAAAGTTTGCTAGGTCTTTTTCAGTATATAATAACTATTAACAGAGGAGAGAATCAAAATGCAATTAGAATTATATTATGTAGTACACTTCAATGGCGTATCATCAATGACATTTCAGAATGGGCCATTTCCAAGCCATGCCAGCGCACAAGAGTATATAGGCTCAATTCCGGTTGATCATTCATTACAGGTAGTCAAACAAGTCGTAGATGTAGAATTAGTTTGACAAGATACGGTGAGTGTGCCATAATGCACTCACCTTATCACCACCACAAGGAAATATTATGGAACCCTTATCAGAACGTCAAAAGACTTTGATTGTCAACAATGTTGTCAAAGCCTGTAAAGATATCTCAAAGTTAAACAAAACCGGATATAACTTTTTATATCAAGCTAATGGCTTTATTGCTCACTATGATATCTATGGTTTTATTGCTGAATATCGTTACCAATCACTCAAGAATGATATCCTGCAATTTAAAAATTTGAATCAATGGCGTAATTTTATTCCCACCGACATGAATTATGATTATGTCATGAGCAAGAAAGATGTTTATAACCGCATTGTAGAGGCAATTTCAAAATGAACCCCAAGAATACCGATCATATCCCGCTCATTGAAGCCACTATCAAGGAAATCAAACGCCTGATAGAAGAAGATACCGATTGTCCAGAATTGGTAGCAAAGTATCAAGATGAGTTAGCATACTTCGAAACGTACTTGGAACCATCTTACTCTTAAAGGTGAAATCATGATGGAATTACAATCAGGTGATGAAGTATTCTGGACTGATCCAGATGAAGGAATATCATCAGGCTATTACTTTATTGATTCCATCCTGACCGAAGATGGAACGTATAATAGTGAACGTGATTTTGATGATACAATTATTGTCATTCACAATGAATCAGGTTCACACGCAGAAGTATATGTATCGGAGCTAACATGAACGATATACCACTTCATATTATAACTCAGGCTGAGAAGGCTAAAGCCTTGGCATCCTATACCTATCATTGTTTATATGGGTTTACCAAGCATAAAACATTTTATCTTGACAAAGAACGTCATGGTGAGATAGCATACACTCAAGTTATCAATGAATATCTATTGGGAGTAACACAATGAACCAAACCCTAGAAAACCTATTGACCGCCAGTTTAGTATTAATAACACTTGGTGCTGCAATGTATGTATTCTATGAGATTATCAATGCATTGTTTGCTATTGCTGTTGGGTAGTTATATAATCACCACTACACCACCACACAAGGGAGAATCAAAATGGGTTATCATGTAGAACTAATCAGATCAAGTGCTGTCATCCCAAAAGAAGTACAGGATGAAGTATTACAGATCTGGAAAGACTTAAACAAACCAGAGAATGATCACCAGAAGAATGGCGGCACATATCAAGGTGGAAAAACCATATCCAAACATTATAGTTGGATGGATCCAGCCTATGATCAAAAAGTCAAATCATGCCAAGATGTTCTTGATGCATTAGGTTTTGATTATGAAGAAGATGGTTACGGAAATATCTCAATCACGCGCTATGACAGAAAAATGGGTCAAGAAGAACTATTCTTTGATGCTGTATCACATTTGATTACTGGCCATATGTTATGGATAGGAGAAGATGATGATACGTTCAGATGGAACTTTAAAGAAGAATATGCGTAATCTAAGAAAACCCCGCTGGAGCGATTATGAAAAAACTATTAGTTATACTATTATGCGGTGCTACCACTGTGCCCACTATTAGTCATGCTGGGGATAATAGTGGAGCATTATTAGCTGGCATAGCCATAGGAGCCATTGTGGGCAATATGGTGCATGATCAGCCCAATACCACCCTACAGTACCAAGGTGAGAGCGATGACGCAACCTGGGCCTTGTATGAGCGTCCTGACCTATTCCAGCGTCATGAACAAGGATACTATATCCAGAATAGTCTAGAACGTGGCAACACGGTGGAATATGTTGGTGGATGTAATCCACGCTATAGAACAGATTATGCAGTAGGGTATAATGGACAACGTATACCAGTGACCCACTTTGTGGGATGCTGGTAATCTTAAAATACCCCGCTGGAACAGAATCCAAAAATGGGGCAATAGTGCCCCATTATGTTTATCAGCATGCGCTAGATTCTAATTCCAATGATTTGTCTAGCTTGTCTTGCCATTTTACCCAATCGTGCGCAGATTCTAATTCTTCTGCAAATATTCTCTCCCAATTATCAGGATGATGTTTCTTAATGGACTGAATCACGTCAGCCAATACATAAGATTGGAAAGAGTGTTGATGTTGGTGCATATAATCATACATGCGCTGTGCCGCTTCATGACATAAAGACATAATAATATAATCCTATGCTTTTTGAGGTTCTGTTAGAGATTGTATCCATTTTTTGAATACTTCAATGGATTCATTTTTACTCAAACCAAATTCTGATTCAAGATATGATGGAGCCCACCACATATTGGTTTCACCAGAATCACGCAATTCGACCAAATAATCAAAATATTCTTGCATGTGATATTATCCCTTAGCATAGTTAAGCAAGTTGCGATTATAACCATTATAATCGCCAGAATTCCTGGCATTATGATACCAAGCGACAACCACCGTGCCAGATGGTTTGACGCCCCAGAATCGGCCCATATTGCCGCCACCACTCACCCACTGACCGCGCCTGAGTTGCCTGGTCTGGTCTAGGGTGAGCGCCCATATGTCTATTGTCTTTTGGTACATAGTACCCTCCCCCTATGCTTCTACTGTTAGCATATCCACCACGTTAACCACGTCACACACTGAAAGAAGCGTGTTAGCAGGGTATAACATGGAAAAGCGAAGCATAGCGTCATCTTCTGAATTAGCCTGTAGCGTGATAAAATCGATCTCTTTTTCTGGGGTTTTGCAAAAAACGGCGAAAGTGTTCATGGTGATATATCTCCGGTCTGTTTGGCGTCGCCCAGTGCGACATCACTCTGTGTATTATAGTTAACTAGGGCAAAATTGCAAGCATTTTTTTCTTACAATTTTGTCAGAAAATTATTTTGTAAAGGGTATTGACTTCCTTTTAAAAGAGAGGATAATGCATAGCATGGAATAGCAATTCAGCTATCCAAGCAAAGGAGAGTAAAATGGATACATTGATCCCCACCCGCACCCCCGCGCCCGTTGACGCTTGGGCATCCGCGCACCCTGCTGAATTTTCTTGGATGGAACAGGCTGCTGCGCGAAACAATGAGTTTGCGCTATCCTTGTTATCGTTCCTGACACGCAAGGGCTATCTTAGCGATGGTCAGCTTGCTGCGGTAACTCGCAGCATTGCTAAGGCTGCTGAACGCCAAACAATGGCTGCTAATGCTCCTGCAATCAATATTGACGCAATTGAAGTGGCTTTCAATAACGCCAAGAAGGCTGGATTAAAATCCCCTAAACTTCGCTTGGCAGGATTTCGCTTCAGTCTAGCCAAATCAGATAGTGTTAACGCAGGCGCGGTATATGTTAAAAAGGGTGAGGTTTATTTAGGCAAGATCATGGGCGGCAAGTTCGTTGCGTCATACAATTGCGATGCTGCCATGCAGTCGCAGGTATTAGAACTATCACGCAACCCCAAAGAGGCTGCAATCGTGCATGGTAAGCAATTTGGTGAGTGCGCTATTTGTGGGCGTGAATTATCCGACCCCGAAAGCATTAAGAGAGGAATCGGGCCTATTTGTGCCGATAAGTTCGGATGGTAATACCAGCAAGGGGGGGGTGATCCCCCCTTTTTTATTTAAAATTATTTTCAAAATAAATCAAAAAATCGCTTGACAGCAACCAGGTTTTGCGAGAAAATAACGCATACGTTCGATCAGGGGTCTGGGGGTGCACAAAGGGGGCGGGCGTCGTTTACGTAATTCTATCTATAAAAATATTTTCAAAAATACATCGAAAACCGCTTGACGCCGACCTAATTTTGAGAGAGAATGACTCATGCATTCGAACAGGCACTCTGGGGATGGACGGCGAGGGTGGGCGTCATTCCTGTAACGCATAATAGTGCTTGACAAAAGCCTGGCTTTTGTGATACTAGTAATCAATAACACAAAATTATATAAGTTGTCAAACTATTTTTTTACTTGACAAGAACCAAGTTTTTGTGATACTAGTAACTAATAACACAAAATTATCTAAGTTGTCAACCCCCTAAATCATAACCTTACAAACTTTGTAAAGTTTAAAATTATTTTAAAAAACCACTTGTATTTTTTTATAGAGGGGGTATAGTTCACTTCATGCCATCGCATCCCGTGACGGCAAGTACAAGGAAACCATATAATGGCTAAGATTCTTGATGTTGTTGCAGCAAATGACGCTATCTCCCTCCACGCTTCAGGCGAGTCAATCACAAAGCAAACCGTTGCAGAATTGCTTGCATCTGTTAAAGGCACTACCTTTGCCGCCCTTTGCTCTGTGACCCCAGTTAAAACCGCAGCAGCTTTCAAGGATTTAGATATCCGCAAGGTTTCTGTTAGCAACGTGCAATTATTCAATAACTTAAAAGAGTATACTGACGTTTACCAAAATGCGGTCAATCGCAGCGCGGGCGTTGACGATTTCCAGAAGTCTAACTCATGGTTCCATCATACGGACTGTTTCCCTGTCGTTGAGCATAACACCAACGGCAAGCATTACATCTGGGCGATCTTCAACCATGCCGATTCAATGTACATCAAGGACGGCGTTGAGATGACCACGGCGCAGGTTGCAGAGTACCTAACACCTAGCGAGGCTAAGAAGATGCTAGAGCCTAGCAGCAAGGTTTACAACGCAACCAATGACCTTGAGCATGACGTTATAGTCCGAACCATTGGGCTAGACAACGTGGTTTGGGTTCGCGCAGTAGGCTTGATGGTCAGCAAGTAAGTCTAACCGCAGGGGAGTAAAATCCCCTGCCCCTTTGTAGCGATTTTAATATTGTTGTAACATTGTTCTGTTAGAATGCTTTTTATGGGTTAGGCAATGACGCCATCCCTATCACCACTAGGAGATTTTATCATGTACGCATATTCCCGCTCTAGTAATCAGGCTGCTTTCCGTTCTAACTCCCCATTATCTAATGATCAAATCTTGCGCTATGCACCTTCGGTTATGGCAGAGGGCAAGCATGAATCACGCGGTGACCGCTACGCCTTCATTCCAACCCTTAGCGTGATTGATGGTTTACGCGCTGAAGGCTTCGAGCCCTACGAGGTTCGCCAAACCCGCACCCGTGACGCTGGCAAGCGCGCATTCACAAAGCACATGGTTAGAATGCGTCATCCCGATGCAGGCTCAAATGGTCAGGAAGTGCCCGAATTAATCTTGCTGAACAGTCATGATGGCTCATCGTCCTATCAATTACTTTCCGGCGTGTTTCGTTTTGTTTGCAGTAATGGCCTGATCGCCGGTGATATTTTCAATGATATCAGAGTGCGACATTCTGGTGACGTTGTGAACAATGTCATCGAGGGTAGCTTCCAAGTATTGGATAATACCCGTGAGATTATGTCACGCTTGGATACCTATAAGGGTATCACGCTAGCCCCACAAGAGCAGAGAGCCTTCGCCAGTGCCGCCCTGCGCCTTCGTTGGGATGAAAACGCACCAGTTACCGCTGATAACGTGCTATGCGCCCGCCGTGGAGCAGATGAGGGCGCGGATTTGTGGAAAACCTTCAACAGGGTTCAAGAGAGCCTGCTCAAGGGCGGTATACACGGCAAGGCCAGCACCGGCCGCAATATGACAACCAAGAGCGTGAACGGGGTAACCGCGAACGTGGCATTGAACCGCGCATTGTGGACACTTGCCGACAGTATGGCACAGATAAAAACAGGTGCGCTTGATCCCGCCGAGATGATGGCGGCATAATGTAACAGGGTAGTACTAGGAAAAGGGGAGCGCAATTGCTCCCCTTTTTTTCGTCCCTTGTCAACCATTATTTTTAGCATGGACTAGCATAGTTTTGGCTATCTTGTCAACCATTATATGATTATGCCCCTAGCATAATATTGTCTAGCTTGTCAACAAATATTTTTAGCATGGACTAGCACGAGTCGCGCACCGTGTCAAGCATTATTTTATTTTCCCCCTAGCATAAAAATATTTTACTTGTCAAGTAATTTATTTTCAAAAAACACTTGACAGGGTGGGGGGTGGTGTGGTACCCCCCCAGGGGGGGGGTGTCATAGTACTGTCACAAAACTGTCACAAAATTGTCACATTCTTGCTTGAAAAAACTTCGACCTATATTGCAACACCCCCTCCAAAGTTTTGGGAAAGTCGCATAATTTTTTTGCCAAATTTTTCGGCCCGGGGGAAGAAAATTTCCCGGGAACCTGACCCCACTATTATACCATTATGCTTTTATGCTTTTATATTATTGCCACTATTATAATATTATGCTTTTATGCTTTTATATTATTGCCACTATTATAATATTATACTATTCCTCACCATTCCCACCATCATCCCAACACTATTCCCACACTACTCTCACCCTATGAAAAACCTTCCACTATGTCCCATACCCCCACCCTAAAAATTTTTCCGGCAAATTTTTTTCAGGCAGGGGTACCTTTTTCCCAGAGTTATTTTATTCTTCTAGGCGACGTTTTGCCTCATTGGCCACATGACTATCATTATGCTTGACCAATTCTTTAAGAATCTTCTTAGGGGTATTATAGTTATCAGCCAGGGTATAACTGATACTGGGATCATCGGTGGCCATGAGCATACGACAGATATCACTGGAATCCAC
>Ga0209085_1000562_pt1 | contig 26792 bp, 32 predicted proteins | sample C_131016_EF_Meta_FD_187310 | JGI IMG/M metagenome (GOLD analysis project Ga0209085, IMG submission 187310) | Freshwater microbial communities from Lake Croche, Canada to study carbon cycling - C_131016_EF_MetaG (SPAdes) (version 2) | ecosystem: Environmental > Aquatic > Freshwater > Lake...
CTCTGGAGGGCCGTAGAAGCCATTGTAGTCTTTCCGTGACCTGGATTACCCACCAGCATAATTCCGAGCCCGCAGGAAGGGGATCCGGCCTTTTGAATGATCTCTCCATTGACTACTCTACCCACCCATTTCTTTACTGCTTCTAGTGCGGGTGTGGAATCTAAATCTGAGAACTCTTTCCCAATACTTTTCATTGGAAGACCGGCGTGTACGATTTGTTTACGGATGCTTGGAGCTTCTTTAGACAAGTCGTACATTATTCTCCCTCTAGTAAGCGCATCATCTTTTCTTGATGTGCTTTAAATTTATCTGTAGAGTATGTAGGCTTCTCTGGCTTCTTAACAACTCCCTGAATTGTTGGGTAGTAGGAAAAGAATCTTTGCCATAGTGGTTTACCAATACCAAGATCATTTAGGTTACGTGGATCTGCAAAAAACATACGCATGGCTTTTAAAATCTCGTAGCGTTGAGTACCTTCGCTAAGTTCTTTGTTGATCCAAGTAGATAGATACTTGCCGTTTACCTGGTGCGATGTATTTGGAGCAGATTTCTCAACTAGGTCATAGAATTCTGCAATCAAATCTGTGGTAGACCAAAGCTCCTCGGGAGTATTAATACGGTTACGGCTACTGCGTTGAGCCTTAACTGGTTTTTTATACTTGGCATTAAGACGAGTCTGACGGTCATCAACTTTACCTATAATGCCAGCAATAGTTTCTTCTTCGCCACGCTTTGCTTTAGGGGTTTCTTCTTCCCCATCAAGATTCCAACTCATCTCATTCTCCTTAAGGGGCGCTTGCGCCCCCATAGTTAATAATCCGTTAGGATTATTAACTATGTTTGTACTAGTAGATATATCACTAGTACTAGTAGTTATATAGTTGTCTATGTATAGGTGCCCTGAAAACGAGGGCACGGTAGAAAGCAGCTTTTTAGCCTCGTCTGTAAATTTTAGACGGGCAATCCACTGCCCGTTATTCTGTAAACGGACAGACTTAATGTATCTAAGATCCTTAAGTTCATTGATGGCAGCCTGAAGTACGTCCCGACCTTCCGAGAATTCTTCACTCTTTTTTAAATCGTCAGCAGAAAACACCCGACCCTTTTCAGCAAAGTAATAAAAAAGTGATCTGGCCCGTAAAGATAATTTTGGGTTAATAATTGGTTTTAGCATATAACCCTCCCTCTATATCTATCTTACAGTCTATCCACCCTGTTTGGCAAACCGCGGGCTTGACGTGGAGAAATCCCTGCCAGTACTTGCTCTGTAGCAAGCGATAGGGTGAGTCCTACAAACGTAGTTGCTAATGTATAAACTACTAGATATAATAATCGTGTATTTAAATTAAGGCATGCAAGTAGACTTATGATTAAAGCCAACAGTCCTCGCCATTTTCCTAGCGGTTTGACTAAACTTTCTACAGCTGTTAAAATACAAGCTGTAGCCAGTCCTGCAATAATTACTATGCCCATAGATACATTCTATTCTCTAAATACAACTCTGTCAATATCGAAAGCTTGACCCGATACATAGGTTGATGGGCTAAAAGTAACAGTAATAATGGCGTAGGCTGCTCCAGTAATTGTACTCACTGGGAAAGAGTTACCAACATATGCCCAACGATCAGTATGAGTAATAGTAACTGTCTTAGTTCTTGCAGCATCAGTTACAATAGAGTTGTTAGCTCCTGTAGAATCTTTTGAGTTTGTTGTTTTGTACCCAGTCAAATTGTCAAGGTATACTACAATTGCATTATCATTAATATCATAGTAATCTACTCTTAAAGAATAGCTACCTAATGAGTTAGAATTTTTAGGGCGAATAGCTACAGAAGAATAATAACCAGCGTCTGCAATTATATAAATTTTTCCCGTTTTAAGACCAAAAGGTTTAGCACTACTAGATCCTGCCGTTGTTACTGTGCAGTATCCTTGTCCGTGAGTTGTGATATCATTTAACAATGTGCCCCCAGCAATTTTTCTGGAAAGCGTAGAGTTAACTGAAATCCAACCATTTAAATCTCTTTCAAATGAAGATGAGGGTATTTTAGCACCCGGCAAGTCTTCATACCTGTCTGACTGTACTCCCGGAATAATTGCCCAAGTACTTGCTATAGGCATATATTTATTAATAGTGTTTTTTAATCTTTTTAACTTTGCAGAGTAATTATAAAAATAATTGCTTTTTCCTCCACCAATACTATTTGTCTTTGTAGCCCAAATAGTTTTAGCGGAGTTTAAAGGATTTGTTAAAGCAAAGGTTCCTGCATCAGAAATGTCTACATACGGTGTTGCAATTCTTCCATAGTTAACGGTTACCCCATCAATATGACAAATAGTTGATGTAGATCCAGAAGTATTTGCTACAGCTATTGTAAAAGGTACGGTTGTTTGGCCCGCAGTTAATTGAATATTTGTGTGTATTCTGTTCCACAAAGAAGCTTCCGTAGAAGGAATAGTAAAGCTATTTGAACCAATAGTATATGTTGCAACTGCTTTTCTAACCCAAGCAGATATAGTTAGGTCTTCTCCACCCAAAGCTGCTGAAGGTAAATAAGCTGTTCCTGTTATTGAACCTGTAGAACTATAAGTCAATTTTCCAAAGTATGCTCCGTATTTTGGAAGTGCTCCAGTATCAGAAGTAACCCGTGTTAATGTTCCTGTATTGGCAACCCAATCGGTAGTATTAATATCAAATCCCGAATTAGACATATAGTTGTACAATTCTTTTATTTCCCACATACAATCTTCGGGTGCTTGATAAGGTTGTGTTATAGGATTAGTAATAACTGCTCCACCATCTCCGGAAAAAAATGGAAGTAATGTACTACCTTCTTCAAGTAAAATTCCATCTAACCAATAAGAATCACCAGCAATATTATCTGTAATATAAATAGTTACTTTTGCTAAAGGATTTCCTGCATCTTGTGTAAATGGTGGTGTAACAGCATAAGTATAAACTGTTTGAGAAGATACTGTAGATAATGTAATGGGATCACTATCTTCATAGTAATTTGTTAACGGATAGTATTGACCATCAACATCTGTTAAAACAGAAGTTTGTTGTTCTTTTGTTGCTTGGTTTGAAAATTCAACTCTAATGCAAGCTGTTCTTGCAGCAGAGCCAAGAATACCGGCACTAACTAAAACTGATTGGCCAGGATTTAAAGCAACCCAATCAGAAATAATTGCAACCGTTCCATTAGCTATAGAAGTTAATTTTAAAGATTTTGTTCCGTGAATAATAGCTGCAGCAGTAGTACTGTCTGGTGTAATACTGCCATTAATTGTTGACCAAGAACAATAGCCGTACTCAAACTCAGGATTATGCATATAGTTTTGTTTTTGTCCGCTAACAGTTAAATAAATTTTTCTAGCATCCTCAAATAAAAAGCTCTTTTCTGCTTCAGCAAACTGAAACATATCAAAATATAGCGTATTAGAAGAGCTAGAAGATGGGGTTACAGTAAGAGTTACCTTAGCAAATTTTGAGTTTAATGGGGATAACTTTCCATTTCTACCTGAATCTGATAAAGACGTAAACTCAGCAAAAGCAGTAGTAGTAGTAAGTACTGATCCAGCAGAAGTACTTCCTAAAGAATTACCAAGCTGATCATACCAAGTAATACTAGCGGTAATAGTTGCTGAAGCGGTGACATGTCTAGCCCAACCACTAAAAACATATCTAGTATTTTCTTTAATTGGGGTGCCACCTAAAAGAACAGAATTTCCAGATTTAGGTAAAGACATAGTTATTGGAGTAGTTGCTGCAGTAACTAATTTAGCTAATCCAAGTACTCTTGAGGGATTATTTACATCTACAAAAGGTGCTGGCGCAGAAATAGATGCTAAAGCGTAAGTAGTTGCTGTCAATGTTCCACTAGAAACACCCCAGTTACCTAATGATTCTTCAAAAGAAGAATCATTATAGTCTAACAAAAGATTATGTCCAACTATTGGGGTAGCATTCCAATGTACAAGCCCATTAGTATAGGTAATTAATCCTGCAGTTGTTCCTTTATATGAATTTGAAATGTTTCCTACAGCAGAAAGAGACCTATTATATGTGTCTCCTAAAGCCGCTTCGTTTTGAAATCCAATACTAGTACCTTTATATTTTAATAATGAACTTGGGGTGTAAAAAGAATTATATTGATTTGCTAATAAAGATCCTTCTACTCTAAGGCGGTCGTACATAAAAGCAAAAACACCAAGAATAGTTGCTAAACTATTAGTATTATATGTTGATAGGCCTTCACCAACTCGGTCTATAGTGTTAAACCAAGCTTTAGGCAACCAATTACTAATTTTAACTAAAGAATCTTTTTGGCCAACTAAAATAGTATAAGAACTTCCACAAAATTTCCAAGCAATCCCGTTAAATAACCATAATGAATAGGAAACTTCAACGTCTTCTTTATCAGTAATACTATCTGTATAGGTTGTAGATATAGTAGAGTACGCCCCACCAAAAATAATAGTTCCATCATAGGGATTGTCTAATGACCCTGAATAACTTCGTACTAAAGCCCAATGTGTTGGAGTTGTATCGTTAGGGTCAGGCGTAATAGGGTCCCAATCAATTTTAATTTTCTCATAATCCAAAGACCTAGCAAGAATATTTGATTGATAGTAAACACTTACTACAGATGTTACACCGTAGCGAACTCCAGAACCATATCGTTTAGTACCATACTTTGCCATGTATTACACCCCACCAGTAACAGTACTAACTAAGTTAGATGCAAGTAGGTATGGAATTTCATTAGCTGCTAATGTTATAGTGTTTACTGATGTAGATCCGTCTTTTGATAGTTGAGTTAAAGAAGTAGAGATTACTCCTTCTACACTTTGAATAGCAGAAGTTACTTCTGAAATATTTATAGTTCTTCCAAAAGTATTATTTTCATATTGAAATAACCCGCCTGTTCCCAGCATAGCTTGATAAATTGCTAACTTTACGTCTGCATTTCTAAAAGCAGAGTCTATTGAAACTGTTGCTGCTACATAAATAGGCACATATGTTGGGGGAAGTACAGATACGTCAGTTCCTACCAAAATTTTATCTGCTAAATAAGCATCTACGCTATATGAAAGATTATACCAAGATGAGGTAGGGGTTAAAGAAATAGCTAATCCACCTGCAACATAAAGATTTGTAAGGGTACTAGCTATAGTAAAACTAGATGTAGTAGGTATTGCTGTAATAGTTACGCCTGAAAGATTATAAACTGTTGGGTTTATGCCAGAAATATTTAAGGTATTACCAATAGCAAATCCGTGATCAGCATCGGTAGCAAAAGTAACTGCTGTTCCGGTAGTACTAATACCAATTATATTAGCTTGAGGATATCCAGTAGCAGCTTGTCCATCATCCATAGGTTGAACATACAAGTTCACATTTGTATAGGTAGTTGAAGCAGCATTAGCTTTACCTACTCCTTCAGAAAGTAAAGACAAAAATGCATAATCAGCTAAAGTTACTGCTCTACGTCTTGTAGTAGCGGCCGCTTTAATTTTTTTCTTTATGCCAGTCAAACTATCAGCATCAGCACCTCCAGTAGCAGGTGCATTATTAGATGCAGTAAAGTAAGATGTTACTGCTGGATCAACATTTCCTGGAAAAAAAGTAACTTCTGTAATTGCCAAAGATTTAATATTTCCCGCAGATCCAACACTAGTTTTATAAGTTGCACTTATTAACTGCCCGCTTGGTGGAATAGCTCCATTTACACCATCACCAAAAAGAATATTTACAGTGCCATCTTCATTAGGAAAAAGACCAAAAACTTTATCTTGAGGCCCAGCTTCTAAAAGATTATCCATATAAGACCAACTACCAAAAGCAATACCCTGCCCAATATAAGCTGTTACTGAATTATTGATTACTCCTGTATCTGCAACTGTAAAAAATTGATTTAACGAACCATCAGAAGTTCCAAGGTTTGCTGGAAGAGCAATATTATAGGTGCTATCAATTAAATCTGGACGGTCTGTATTTACTGTTTTTCCTTCTTGACAGACAAGAGAAATTGTTGCACCTGGAGCCACTGCAGTAGCAGCAGTCGTTGTTTCAAAGTAAACTTCTGAATAAATGCCAAATGATAGTGGGGCCATAACTTGAGTTCCTGCAGGAATATCTAAAGTATAGTCACTAATATTTGTAAACGTTACAGTTACTGTTGCAGGTGTTGGTCCAGATGGAATATAATCATAAATTGAAGCCAAAGATAACAAGGTACTGCGTTGAATTGCTGTATCTAAGGTTGTTTCGTTTGCAATACGGTCTAAATAATGAGACATAATGTCTCCCATATATGCAAATGATTCTACAAGTACATGTCCTAGATCTGAATAGTCAGTAGGATCCCACGTAGTTCCTGTGCGTTCTTTAATTAGAGCAATTAAATCTGCTTTTAATGCAGCAAAGTCTCTAGATGTATAGTCAATTTGCATGATTACCCCGCAATTATTCCGTTATATGTAATAGTACCTGTGTTAATGGTTAAGGATGTAAGTGTATCATCTGGAAGCTGTAAAGACAGGATTACATTCTCTGTCCCATCAATATTAGCCCCAGCAAATTCTACTGACATAACGCTTACTTCTGGAAGCCATTTAGATATAGCCTGGGTAATAGCTACCGGTATAGCTTTTTGAGAGTCCCCATCATTTTCAAAAAGTGACTTGCTCCAATCAACCCCATAAGTAGGCAGCATAGGTCTTTGACCTACGTAAGTTGATAGTAGGGTTAAAACCCTATCAAGGTAGATTTTGGCAGCAGAAGTAGTATTTTGAACTATTCCTTGAGAACCAATAGTATAAGGAAAGCTAATTGCTTGTTGTGTCATGATTGGACTCCCATCCATACAGGGTGTTCAGGATTTCCCGCTATAAACATTACCCAGACTAATTGCCCAACTACAGGAACTGATCTATGAAAAGTATGTTCAGGTGTTTTTACTGACGTGCTAGACGATGTTGTTCCTGGTGCGTATAGTCCACTAGCCGTAGTATATAAACTTGTTTCTTTTGTATCTGTTACAGATGTAGGAGCAGTTACAGCCAGCCCTTTATTAACCATAGTTTTAGTAGTTGTATGGGCGTGATTAAGTTGCATTGTTGAGTCTTTAGCAACTACCGTAAGTGCTGGAATAGTAACTGAGTGCGTGTGAGTACCTGAAGGATAAGAAGGTCCAGTTCCAGAAGTAACTGTAGTAGAAGTTGTAGTCAACATTGCTGCTACTTGGGCAGCAGTATGGGGTAGATGATCTGGGTGATAGGATGAGTCTGTTACTGGTAAACAAGCTTCTGCCCAATTATGTGCTGCTTCTCCGGTAATTTGTTGCACTTGAACTTTAATTCTATTTCGTTTTAAAGGATCAGTAACGTCAACAACTTTTGCAGAATATATGCCAGGATAAACTGGACGTCCAATAGGGTCTAAACCATACTCAGATTCTAATTGTCTATAAGACATTATCGCACTACCTTTCCATTAGATTTAGCAGACCATTTTATTGTCTGTTTTATATTTGCTGTGTTTGGTGCGCTATTTTTAAAGGGCGTGCTTCCAGCCACTATAGGTACAGAAACCGCTGATTTTTTCTTTACAGCAGTTGAATTAGTAATTCCATAGGTAGGGTTTAATATAGATGAATTAGGAGATAGAGAGTATTCAGTAAGGTTTGAATCAGAAGAGTCTAATGATTGACCAGCAAAATCATTTTGAATATCTCTAGTGTCAGACCTACTACTAGCGGTATTATCTATATCGCCAATAATATCTGTCCCCACCTCTAATAACATCATATAGTTAGCTAAACTACCACCAAAAACGTGTTTAATAGAAAGGACAGTCCAATAACCAGACATACCATTTGGCAAACCATCAAGATATATAGGGTCATAAGGACGCAAAGTAGCATGCCCAACAACACTAACTACGGCCCTATGTTGATACTTATGGCTATTACTATACGCTTGTGCTACTAGTTTAGACTCAGATAAATCTTTAATAACTTCATGAGTGTGGTGTTTTTTAAAAATTGCTTTTTGATTTACATCAGACTTATTATTAGAAAAGTTACTCATTTAATACCTTTCTTTTTTAGAAAATAAGTAGCACTGGGTATAACAACCCCAGGAGTTCCCTTTTTAGGGGCAGTATGTGCATGAGTTGCTTTTACTACAGAACCAGTTTTAGAGTTTGTTCCAGTCATAACCCGGTCTACACGAGAACCCATTTCAGGGGATTGATCTGAAATTACAGGTTCAAAAGAAAGAATCGTACCTGTCATACGAAGTTCTTTTGGAACTACTCCACCAACTTCATCGTCTACATAATTAAAATATGGGGCTGATTTTTTCTTACTTTGATATATTTTATCTTTAGATACAAAAGTAATGGTGGTGTTTTCAGTAAGTAACGCAAACCCAGTTTGCTGTGCTAAACGCCTGCAAAGTTGCCAATCACTTTGTCCAGCCTGAACAATTTGATCCCTAACTCTAGGATCTCTTTGAGTAACTGCTTGCATAGCATGTTTTTTTGCAATCTTTGTAATTACTTGATCAGCTGTGCTTTTAACATAGATTTTTTGATCTGTATTTTTTAATACCCAAGAAGCACCCACACAGATAATGTCTGTATTACCTCCTTGATGAGAGTTATCTTGCTGAATATGGGCAACATAACCTTTCCAAGTTTTTTTAAGTTTACCAGAACGATAGTTAAAAATAATTGGATTTCCAGAGGATATCGCTTCTCGTCTATTTGCTGGCTTACCTTTGTAGTGTAATACAAGACGGTCATGTTCTTCAGGATTTTGGTACAACTCAGCACCAATTAAATGAAGGTCCATATCTGGAGATTTTGGAAAATCAGCAGTAAAATTACTATCTTTTGCGTTCGAACCCCAAATAAAATTTTGTTGCGCAGGACTATTAGTTTCCATAAGGCACCCTAATAATTGTTCCTGGAGTAATATTAAATGGGTCAGTAATTTCTGGATTAACTTCCATAATTTCCCACCAATACTTAGCTCCTATACCAAAAATTTCAGAAAGTCTGGAAAGTGAATCCCCTTCTTTCCAAGTATATGAAATATAATTTAAGGTATTAGATGTAGGAAAACGTCTAAATACGGAAATAATATAGTCCCCAGTGTACTTATGTTGAGTTTGCGCTAAGGGGCCGTCGTAATATCTAGATACTCTTTCTATCATGCTGGAGGATTCCCTTGCGTTTGTGTAGTAGTTTTGAGGTAACCGCGAAGATTTGTTGCATTTACACCGGTTCCAAATGCTTTTTGCGCTTCGGCATCCCAAAGAGCAGGGTAACGAGAGAATGTAATACTTACAGTACTTAACATAGGCACCATATATTCTGTAAACATTGCGTGATTTACATTAAAACTGGCTACTGAACCAAAGTAAGTTAAATTTTCATTTAATGAAAGCCAACACGGAACACCCGTAGTATAGCCAAAATCAGAAGTAGCACCTTTATAGCTAGGGCTTAAAAGTAAAGAGTTATTTAAAGGAGTACCATTTAAAACTCTATAAAGAAATTCAATATCGTATTCAGTTCCACGATTTAAAATTCCTTCTCGTTCTTTAACGTTTAAAGGTCGTCCATAAACAGTCGTTTCAGATACTCTAGGTTTATTCATGCGTAAATAACTCATGTCAGGAATTCTATTTATATATATTTCAATAGTAACGTTTTGGTTACCCGACATTAAAATAGCAGGGTCGGCTTGACCTAAAGTCCAATCAACTGAATTATTAGAAGCGGTGCTATACGTAATAGTTGTTGGGTTATACATAAATCTAAAACCCCAACGATGACCTGCCGTATAATTACTGCTAGAAGCAGATAGTGTACTAGGATTAAAATTTAAAGTTTTTGCACCATTTATATCTTGATATATTTTACCAAGTTTTGTATCTGGTTTATCAAAAGCAGCAGGTATTTTTAATTCATCAATATCTCCAAAAAGATTTCCATCTTCATCAAACATCTGCTCATATTTTAATCTATGGGCATTAGATCTACGTCTTGCATCCCAATGAGTTGGTGGATTCCAATCAAGATTTTCATCCCTAACATCTGGAACAGATTTATCTGATTGTTGAGATACACTATCTCCACATTTAGCGCCATTTTTATAAGCCACATATAGTTTAGTATTTACAGCAGTTGTGCTTAATTTTTGTTTATTAGTTTGATTTGCCATATTTGTAGTAAGGCCGCTGTACAAAACCTTAGTAGCATTTAGATCAAATTGCCACATAACTGTGTAAGGGGCCGAGTTAGTAGGGGTATATTTAACTAAAACAAGCCATGATGTTGAACATTTATCATAGTAGCGATCAAAAATTAACATAGTGCCCGCTAAAAAACCAATAAAAGTATTAATATTATCCTCAGGATATGTAGGTTGTGTTACTCTTGTAGTAAAATTAATAGTGGCAACTCCTGCAGAAGTAGGCCAATTAATTTGCGTAACTTCAGTCTTATTTACACCTGCATCTGTTTGGTAAAGTTTAAAAGTAGGCCGACAAGATACGGTTCCGGCTTCTTTACCAGTAGAATGAACAACAGTAAATTCAATATGACCATCTCTTTCAATAATTTTACCAGCTTTAATATTACCGTTAGTACTATTAGTTACGTATGTATCCGCTGATATTTTATCTTGAGATAGTTGTGTGTCGCTACTGTTTGGGCCAGTTGCTTGAAATTGACTAAAAGTTCTATTAGTCTTATATACGTCTACTACATACCAAACATATATACCATTATATACTGTTACGGGATTTTTTTTAATAGGGGTAGGGTTAGCACCTAACGTTCCGCTACTTTCACTTCCTAAATAAAGTTTAACATTTCCAAAATAGTTAGACATTAAAGTGCCTTTCCTAATGCATCAAGAACCTTACTAGAAGTAAGTTGTTTTCCAATATCTTTAACTAAACGTTGAGTTTCCCGAATACTTGCTTGAGCAATATTTACGTTCATATGTAAATTAATAACTGCAGTCTTACCACCCGAAGTATGTGTTCCAATTGAAGAACCTATATTCATTGCATCAAGTGATCCACCACGATCCTCATTAGATCCTGTGCTGGCTAATGAAACACTTAAACTTGGACTGCTAAGGCTAGTAATAGATTTATTTGAATGTGAATTAATTTTTAAACCAGAAGTAACTGATCTAGCTACAGACATATTTTGTCCGGATACTGCTCTAGGACCTGCTACAGCTGAAGCAGTTAAACTTCCATTAGTAGGGGAAGCAGGCGCACCATTTAAATATGGTGCAGGGTTTACCCTAACACCGCTTTTATTAAGAAGCTCAAAATGCAAATGTGGGCCAGTAGAGTTACCAGCACCAGGTGCTCCAGCTTTACCGCCAGATTTACCTACAGCTTGTCCAGCCGCAACTTTTTGTCCTCTAGAAACATGAATTTGAGATAGATGGCCATAACGAGATGCAGTACCGTCATCGTGTTTTACTTCAACCCAATTCCCATAACCTTTAGCATCATTACCGATGGTACTAATAGCACCAGGTGCAACAGCAGTTAGGGCGCTACCTACAGGCATTGCAAAGTCCATACCGTGGTGGTATGCAGAAATTCCAGGATGTTTAGAGTTATCTCTTGGTCCAAATCCAGAAGTTACAATAGCATTTTTTGGTCCAGGGAAAAAAAGTGACATCAAAGAAGATTCGCCACCTACTCCAGTACCTAAGTTACCGTGATCACTTGGACCACCAGTTGCGTAACCAATTCCACCAGCAATAAGTTCTGGAAGAATAGTTTCACCTAATCCTGGTATAGCAGCAGTTATGCCAGCCCACTTTGCAGCATTACCTGCTCGTGAACGGAAACTTCCTTTAGAAGAATTTCCTTTAATAAGGTTTCCAGCAAGCATTGATCCGCCAGCAATTAAACCGCCCTTAAGCATTGATCCGCCTAGCATCTTTGCTGCCCCAGCACCACCTAGTGCTTCAAAAACACCGCCTGCTAATCCCTTTAATCCTAATGAGCTGCTGCCACCAAGAAGTTTACTTAATATTTTATACTCTAAAATACTTTTTCCTATGCCAATTCCTGCACCAGCTATACCAGAAGCTGTTCCACCCATGCCACCAGCATTAGGGAAGGTTTGTAAAATTCCTTTAAGGGTCATTAACCCATCATTAACGGGTCCAAGAATGTCTGCCATTTTGCTATATGCATCATTAAGGGATGCGGCTGTACGAAGAGAGGCATCATATCCGCCTACTAATCCTTGTTCAGTAGAAGCAAGTTTTTTATTTTCACTGGAGTTATAACGAAAGTTAGCACGAATAGGAGAACTTTGATCCACACCCATAGCATTTAAAACTTTATTTGGATCACTCATTTGAGACGCGGTAAGTGGTCCACCATTAGATGCACGTGCAAGAATACCAGATTGAATCATCTGCATTAATTGAGCATCGCCACCAGTAATTTGTTGAATGGTTGCATAACCCTTACTTCCAGGGTTTAATACAAGTGCTGCTTGTTGTTTTGTAATCGTTTGTCCACGATACAAGAAACTATACACGTCATTAATAATTTGGTTAGGTGGTTTTAGGTTACCTTGACGGTCACGAATTTGAATACCGGCACGTAAAAAACTCATGCCGTTCATACTGGCCATACTTCCGGCAGCTTGTTCGTTACTCATACCAGACATGGCGCTTAATCCACCAAGCTGTCCCATAATGTTTTTAGAGCTTAAAGAGCTAGCTGTATAACCACCCTGGTACATTAAATTCATCGCGGCCATGGTTGGACCCATAGCACTTGTAGCCCCACCGCTTACTTGACGGTTAGCTTGAAGAATTGCTTGACGAGAAGACATTCCGCTAAGTCCGGCATATGTATCAGCACTCATGCGCTGTGTAACAGCCGCCATAGTATTTGGTGCCATAGAGTTATAAATAGCAGCGCCTACGCCTGCTACACCAATACCAATGCCAATTTTTTCAGCACGAGTAAATTCACCAAGGCCTAAACGTCCGGCACCAGGTCTTCCAGCAGCAGCTTTTCCTGTCGCAGCCTCAGTATCTTTAATGGCTTTAGACCACTTTTCAACCATCTCATCTACAAGTTTTGCAGCCTCTTTAAAATATTTAATAAAGTTTTTAGGAAGCCCATCAAAATCAACTTGGTCAGATGTAGGTGAAAAAGAGGTGGACTCAGCATCCGATGGTGGGAACATACTTTGAGTTGCCATTTACATCACCGCCTTATCCTAGCCGTAGCTCTATTTAACCAATTTATACGTTCCCTCATACTAAGGTTACGTACTTCATTCAATGTCCACCCTGGATAGCTTTGAACTAATAAGTCCTGCATATCCATGAGCAGTTCATAATCAATCTCGTTAGCGAAACAACTCCGCTAAAGTTAGCGGAAGCGGTACCTCCGTGCCGCAAGACTGACATGGTATTTTTATTTCACTGAGTTGTGGTCCTGGGTTGCGGTTTGTAATCTCCTGTAAAATGTCTCTACGGTCTTTAAGACTAAGTTTTCTAACATCGTCTAAACCAAGAATTGGCATACCGTTGATAGACTCTATACAGTTTTTCAGAAGAATTGTATCCAATTCTGCTGAGGTTTTATTGGTTGAAGTTACAATAGCTTTTTGAGTACTTCCTGTAGGAAGTGACACTAATACTTCTCCAACCTTACAATTAACAGTAAAGGTATGCTCCCCATCAAGTTTTTTAAGGGGCACATCTTTAATCAAATCAATTTCAAATATTTGCTCTACACCACAACTAGGGCATTCCCCAGGTCCTAATTTAATATCAGAACCAAAAGTTACATTTCTAATTGCTAGGAGTAAAAGCTCACGATCTCCAGCATACAAAGAATCTAAAAGTTCTTTGTCCGCAAGTTGGTCACCTATCTTTACAGTAGCTCTTTCTAAGATTGTTAGTAGAGCTTTGCCTGGATCAGTAACCTTAGAGATGAGTTCTTCATCTAATCCGGTTAGTTCTCGTACTTCTGCGGTAGTAATCATTCCAAGAATTGGATCTGACAAACCACCTAATAGTTCAACATCTGTTACAGGTGGTGGGTTTGTAACGGTCTTTGGAGCGCTACTAGCCACCACCTGATCAGGATCTTTCATAGCTTTAGCTGCTAATTCATTTGCTAAAGCTGGGTTATGTGAAGCAGTTATAGTCGTATCAGTTGTCATATTATTTACCTTTGTTTAGTTTAACGTCCTAGGAATGAAGTTCCGTCTGCTGAGCCTTCTTTAGTATACCCTGTTGCGTATTGTACATCCCAACCTTCATGAACTAGAGACATCTCTTCCACCATAAGGGTGTTAGCGCCTGCATCTAGATTGCTATAGGATAGTGATGAAATCCAAGCGTTATAAACTTTAAAGCGAAGTGAGGTATGTTGATCTTCAGGAAGATCTGCTTGAGCCCCGCCACCTTTATCTGCTTGTGGATTTGGATGACTTAGTACTTGGATAGTAAGGTCTGCACGAAATCCTTGTCCAACACCAGTTGTTAAGCTTGGGGTTAGAACTGAGAATAGACGTTTCATCCACTTAATATTTGAATCTTGTCCCAACATTACTCCCTTAGAGAGAGTGATGGGTGTGAACGCTGATTGACCTGGAATCTGGTGAACGTTAGTATTGTATCCACCTTCACGATAGGCAATAGGTTCTGTTGTTACACTAAGGCCGGAAAGAGAAACAAAACCCATTTTTAGGGGCTTAGATCCTTTACTCCAATCAAGAGCCTCAAATGTTACTAAGAATTTAAAATTACGGACTGGATCCGTCATTAATGTACTTAATAGGTTTTCTGATGCCATTTTTATTTATCTCCTTTACGCTGTTGCGTTTCCTGTTAATTGCCCAAGCTTAATGACAATGAACTCTGCTGGGTACTGAAGAGCAACGCCTACTTCAATGTTAACTCGACCCGCTTGTAGGTCTGTAAAAGAAGTTGTAGTAGCATCACATTTTACATAATATGCTTGAGATGGATTTGTTCCACGTAGACCGCCTGATTGCCAATAAGAAAGCAAGAAACTGTTCAGTGTGGTACGAATTTGAGACCATAGACGTGAGTCGTTATTCTCAAATACGGCAAATGCTGATAGGTCATTCATAGACTTTTCAATATAAATCAATGAACGACGTATGTTGATATAACGGTTGTTAGGTGTGTTATCTAGTGTACGACCACCCATAATAACTATACCTGCGCCAGGAACCTGACGAATAGCGTTAATTGGGTCTACAGATATATTGATTGCATCAAGTTCAGCATTAGTAAATAAATGCTCAGTTGAAACAGCAAGAGCCATAACATTTTGAAGACCTGCTGGAGTCTTGGCTGGACCACGAGTTGCATCAGTAGCAATGTATTGTCCAGCAACACCAGCACCGGGAGCTTGTAGACGTGTTACGCCAATTCCCTTAGTTGCGTCTGGAATGCTATACCATGGGTAATAAGCTGCTGCAATATTTCCTGAAGTATTTCCAGAAAAAATTGCATATGTAGCAGTTACTTGAGTCTGTGCTGCAGATACTGATAAACCTGAAGGAGTATCAAAAACTGCAAAACAATCATTGCGGCTAGCCGCATATGAAACAGCATCTCCATGAAATTGAGCAGTTAATTCACTTGTTGATGCGTATGGAGCATCTGGCGCATAAATAACTAATGGGTTATTTACTGAGTCATAGGTTGTCCAAGCGGCTGAATAATCAGAACGACCTGGTGTTGAACCATCTACTCCTCCAGCTAAAGCAGTAGCAGTAACTGTTGCGGCAGGATATTTAGAGTTATCAATTCCTGAAGAAGAAACTTTAATAATTGCTGCTGGATTAGAGTTAATTACTGATAGGAAATAGTTACGATCGGTTGTTGCCATACTTAGGTCGGTATAGGAATCTACAAGAGTAGATGTAGAGTTTCCGTTAACGATAGTTGTTTGGTAAACTTCTAAACCAAAACGAGCAGCACTTCCAGCAGAAACAATTTTAACAGAATAATTGGTAGACCAAGATCCTGCGTTAACTGCTTGTAGTGTAAATACTGGATTTGAAGCTACAGTTACAACTACAGTTGCTGTAGCAGAAGCTCCAGTTACGGCAGTTCCTGTAGCTGCGTTAGTAACAGTAAACTGTGAACCTGAACGTGTAGCAATCGTTACACCGGTTAGGTTGAATGCAGATGTTGAAAGACCAGTAATAGATACTGTCTGTCCAACAGCAAATGTGTTAGTAGCTGTGTATGTAATTGTTCCAGAAGTTGCAGAGGCTGCAGTTACTGTAGCAGTAGTAGTGGTAGTAGTTCCAGTACCATCAGTGATAGTTAAAGAACCTGCAGTAGCTCCTGAGCCTACTACACGCTTTACATAAAGATTACGGCCGCCATTAGCAAAAAAGTTATAGGCAGCCCAAGTTGTTGGGTATGAGTCATTCAAGCCTCCAAAGGTCTTAAAGAAATCTGACCATGTACTTACTAGTACTGGTGCAGAAGAAGGACCTTGTGGAAGAGCTCCAACAAACGCACCGACAGCATTGCTGGTATCAGCAGGTGTCACAGTCTGTGGAAGAGCCACTTCTTGGATATAGACTCCGGGACGAGCAAATGTTGCCATTCGGGGTTACTCCTTAGGGTTAGGTTGTTTTCTTAGTGAGACGGTATTGTTGACCAAATAGTATTTACTGGGGTAGTTTGATATCCTAGTGATGTATTTACATCTGTTACAGTATAAACTGCGCTGAGTTGATCAGGGAACAGTTCAGAACTGATACGAATGTTATAAACATTACTGAATAAACGTTTACCGCCTTCAGTAGTGTCTCTTTTTGAGAACCCCAACACATCCAAACGACGCATAGTATTGTCTTCTGGTATGGTGAGTTGCCCAAATCTAAATGGTAGTCTACCAGGTGCAAACAACTTAGCCATAATCTGACGATCATGGCGAGGTTGGCGGGACCAGGTGGAGACTTGGTAGATAAGATCTACGGGGATAGGAAAATTAACTGGCTGATTAAGACCATTATCGGGATTAAGGTTTGGTGTAAATCCTTCTGGAATATAGGTTAAATCTACGCTACCTCTATGGGCACGTTCTGTATCCTCACGAACCCCAACTAAATCTAAGGTAATATATGGATAGCTCTGTTGACGGATATCTTTATCAGGTTGTCCGTAATAAACTGCTACAGGACGTGTTGCATTTCCCGCATCTGATACGGTAAGTCCACTAAGAAGTGTTTTTAAAGCAGAGTCTTCATTAATAATAAATGTCATTAGTTAGCCCCTAACATAAAGGTTCTAAGGGCAGGTGCTGGCGGAACATGTTGAGTTCCATACTCTAATGTAAGTACAGCGTCTTTAATACTTTGTGGGTATGAAATGGCGTGATTAGAACCGTCATGAGAAACCATGAGGTTATCTGTAATCTCTGAAGGCCAACCATATGATGAAGCATGGGTGCGAAGATTTTTTGTATACTCTTTAAGTACTTGCTTCTCTGCAGCAGTGATTATGGAGTTTAAGGTTTTTTTGAAACTAGCCACGGTTACGGAGCCATTTCGATAGCAAAAACCCTGCAGCAAAACCAACGACGATTTTTTTACCACCGTTTTGGTTAAGGCTGGCTAAGCCACGAACAAACTCCTGTTTATCGGCATCAGTCTCTTCACGAGCAAGCCGATTAGCTAAATTAATCATAATTCCTCCATAGGAAGGCGCAGGGTGTTACAAGCAGGGTTCCGGATTACTCCGGCGTCATTAGTAATCATAAACGAAAAAACCCCCTTGCGGGGGCTAATCGTTACTTCTTTTTCTTTGCCTTACATGCCTTGCACTTGCCACAAGTACAGGCTTTGCCTTTAACCTTCTTGGCTAGCTTGGCATCGTTCTTTTCGTCTTGCTTTTCAAACTTCTTCTTTTGAGCCGGGGTCATGCCCTTTTCAAACTTCTTGTCATCATGAGCCATTACATGCCCTTCTTTCTTACTGCGCTAGTCTTCTTAGCCTTACCCTTTGAGTCAGACTTTTTAGCAAACTTCTTATTAGCAGCCTCTAGGGTCTTCATGCCGTGCTTAGCTTTTGGCTTACCACAGCCACAGGTAGCACACATTATTTCTTCTTCTTTCGTAGGGCAGCGAAGTCAGAGCTTTCTAGCTTGCCATCTTTGTCCATATCAAGCTTCTTCTGCTTTGGAGACATTTTTTTTGTAGTCTTCTTAGCGCCCTTCTTGCAGGCACCCTTACATCCCGGCTTTGAACAGCCGCATCCACATGACTTACACATTATTTCTTACCTTTCGTATGGGGGTTCTTCTTATGCCATTCTTTAGTTGCCTTTACGCCTTCTTTGACGGTCTTAGCTCCGGCCTTCTTTGTTAGGTTAATCTTATCCCACTTAGGGTCATTTTTCCCCGCATGGTCAACTATAACGTCGCCTTGCTTGTTCTTTTTAACTACGTGGACTTTGCCACTAACCTTTAGTTTTGCCACTCTTCTTTACCTTTTCTGGAAGCTTCTTACCTTTAGGGGTCTTAGATTCAAATTCAGCTGCAAGCTTAGGGTCTTTAGCATAAAGCGCCCTACGTTGAGCCTGGGATTTAAAAGGCATTTTATACCTGTGAGTACAGAACTGATACTGCGTTAGCTGCTGTTCCCGCTGAAGAAATAGCGTAGATGGCATCGCTTGCTCTTACCCATAGCTGGTAAGTTGTACTGGCTGCTACAACGTGGCCTTTATTTGCCCCACTTACAGACACTGTATTATCCCCGATAAAAATAGATGCACTATCATTATTTTGAATAGAGATGGCGGTATATTCTGTAATACCGTTTAATGTTGTAAGTAGAGTAGCAGTAGTTGCCACTGTTTTATTTACATGTACTATAGCCATGGTTCTCCTTTATAGTGAAGTCTGATCAAAGGCAGTATAACCAGCATAGCGCTGGAACTGCGAGTCGTTGACTAGTTCTTCGGCGTTGACTTGCTCACAGGATATCTGGAGTAAGGTGTATTTATTTTTAATAATACCATGTGGTGAGACCTGTGTTGGAGAGAATACTTCATTTCTGAATACGATTCTATCACGAAGGTATGCATCTGGGTTTATCTCTACGGTTGAAAGCTCACGGCGATTAGCCGCATTTCCCCCATAAAAATTTAAATGGTTTTCAATAACGTCAACGTTAATAGTGACGGTTAAGATATCGGTGTTATAAAAACCACGATCGCTCTGTACACTAGCGCCTTGTTCTAAATGGGAGTTAACTACAGGAATAGTAAATGGGCTAAGCCATTTACGACCTCCACCAACTACTGATGAACCAACATCATAGATTGGGTCTACAGCAGTATTTATTGGATCAAATATCCACCAATCTACAAAAGTACCCACAGTTTGTACAAGCTCAACGCTAGTACCAGATACGTTTGATCCACGTTCATAGGCTATATTAAAACGGCCCTCACGTTGATCTCCACGCATGGCTACTCCTTTTCTTCTGCAAAGCTTACCTCTATAGTACCCCATTTATCTTCAGGGCAAGAGGCATTTGGCAATTTAGTTTTTAATGGCATAAAACAACCGCACAGTTTACATTGTTTTGTTGCTGAAATAAGGAATGGGCAGGAATTGCAGATATCCATACGTTCTTTTTGAACAGCAGGCATTACCTTTTCTAGATTCTTATTAAAGATATCCCAAGGTCTGGCCGGACGATCAAATGGATCTTTCATTCTGTAAAGTTTTCTCCATCCCACTTCCAACCTATTGTCGGTCGTGTAGGCCATTTTTCTTCTACAAGTTCAATCATTAAAGGTTCTGCCATAAGAAGGTTTTTTGTTTTTTCATCTACTGTAACTACTTCACGAACAACATTTTCTTTAACCATAGCAATATAAAATACACTTACTTTATGGTCATCGTGATTGTGTTTGGGCTGCTCAACATGTTCAATACCCTTAGATCTTTTAGATCTAGCTGATTTAGTTAATAGGTCAGCAAGCCATTCACGAATTAAAGGGCCTTTATCAACAACTGGTTTTACCTTTTTTTTACTCATAAACTTTCCTCACCCATTGAAATTTTTTATAAAAATGTTTATTTAAAGATACTTTTTTTCCTAATTCTTTTGCTATACCGGTAAGTTCAAATGCATGACGATGTGTCCAAGAAGCACGTTTTACAGGAATTACTTGAGCATAGGGTGTTCCTTTAGGAATTATACCTTCAAAACCTTCTTTAATAAAAAAGGGTATATTGCCGTTAGATATAAACCTATCACTTTCCATAAATGCAGAAACAGTTGTAAAAGGTAGGTCAAAACGATTATAAGGATGAGTAACAATTACGCTCCAACCACGGGGAGTTTTCCAACCCCATTGTGATTCCCAAATTAAACCGTTTACAGAATGACCCTCTGGACGAGGAATAGTAGCCCCCATTTGAGCTGGTCTTTCTGTTAAAACAGGTCCAGCATAATCCCAACCAAGTTTTTGTTTACCATCTTTATCAATAGTTACATGAATATCTGTTGGAGTAGTCAACATATACCCTGAAATCATAATGTCTAAAAAAGGCACACAAGATTTCATTCCATTTATAACTTCACCATTAGGCGAAGTAAAATGAAGTTCTCCCTCTTTGTACCATTTAGGTACATGAACTTTACCAGGTTCTGGATAACCAGCAGCAGTACTTTTGGGTTGTGACGGAATAAATTCAATAAGTTTCATATTATGCCCCGATTAGTTTAGTATGTTTAGTAGATTAGCTGACTGTAAATTCTTTTGTAGAAGGGTTGTACTTCATACCTGGTTGTTCTGTCCCTGTAACTTGTACAAAAGTAGGGTTAGATAGATAAGCAGCTGCAGTCTGTCCATCAACGTTCATAAGATTTACTAATACGTTGTCAACAAGAAGTGCAATAAAATATGGATTTGGTGTAATGTTCTCTGGCTTAGGTAGAACAAAATTTGGTACTTGAGGTAGGCTCATGATTTTCCTTAGTTTGTAGTTGATGAGTAATCATCCAGGGAGGTTCCCTGGTTGTAGTCTGAAGGTGACAAAATTATACCAAATTTAGTGCCCGTTTGGGCAGAACCAGCATCATAAGTTATGTCAGCCCCAATTTGGGTACTCAGCTTATCTGAGTATACCTTAACTGCAACATTTTGAGAGTTAGAGGTTACCACAGAAATACTCTGAGCAACAGAGGAAATTGCTGTACGTACTACTCTAGTTACGCTATTTGAAGCTGATTTAAGGATATAAACAAACGCTGGATAGGTAGTAGGATTTGCCGCAGTACACGTAGAACAGTTACAGGAATAATCGTAATAGCTACTACATGCAGTTCCGGTACTGCAGTTACAGGAATAGTCGTAATACGCACTACACCCATAGCCAGTAGCAGAATCGCAATAATAGGATCCTGGAGTGTAAGAAGCTGGAGAAAAATAAGAGCTAACGTATCCTGTGCAAGAGCCATAATAATATTGGGTAGTATATGCTTTACAGCAACCATAGGCAATATAGTAGCTCCCATAAATAAACGCATAGCAAGTTCCGTTGTTTGAACATACAGTCTGCGACTGTGTGCATCCGTAAGTATAACTATACCCTGCACCGTAATATGACGGGGTATATGAGCTTGGAGTGTAAGAACTGCCTGCCCCACAATAGGTGTAACTATAGGGGGAATTACAATATGAACAGGTAGAGCAATTATAAGAATATGTGTAGTATCCCCCGGAACAATATGAACAGGTAGAACAGTTGCAACTATAGGTATAGTATGTAGTTAAAGCTTCTTGTACAGGGACGGCCCCAAACCAGTTTCCACTATCAGTAACCCAAAAAGCAGCGCCAGTACCGTTTGTAACTGACCCAATTGATTGGGAAGCATTTGCAGTTCCTTGAGTAATTGCGGCAATAGGATAGTTAGATGGACTAGAACTTACGGCTTTAGAGCCATCTGCAGTCCAAGTTCCTCGAATTGCTTCCCAAGACTGACCATTATCCGTAGTTCCAAGATTGCTATTAGTTGTTCTAGTAAAGGTATCTAAAATAGTTCCTGTAAACCATTGATACCAAGTTCCAGATACTTTAACAAATGCTTTAGATGCTACACGCCAACTTGAAGAGCCGCCTGTAGTAACTTTAACAAGTAATCCGCCTGCAGATTTCCAAGACCCATTAACTTTTAATTTATTAGGCATTATTGATAAACCACCCAGAGATCTCCATCAGAACCTTGACCGCTAGTAGGGGACGCGGTTCCTACCCAAACATTTCTTACAACGCCTAAAGATGTAGAAGCTGACGTTACTGTACCGTTTGCTTGTGCAACATATGAAGTAGTTGGTGCCACCCAAGTAGCAGTACTACCGTTGCTTGTTAAAACGGTTCCAGAGGCTCCTAAGCCTAGTCTAGACACAGCTCCAGCTCCTGACCCAAGAATAAGATCTCCGGCCGTTGTAACGGTCGCTAGAGGGATTTTAGAGGTATCTGTAGGTACAGCCCAAGCAGCGGTAGTGCCATTGCTCACAAGAGCATATCCAGAAGTACCAATACCTAAACGACCAACGGTACCGTTACCTGTACCAAGAATAAGATCTCCGGCAGTTGTTACGGTAGAGAGAGGAATTTTTGTAGCAATAGATGCGGGTAGACCAGTTGTAGTTGCGGTCTGGACAGTAGCAAAGTCTGAAGCTGATACCGCTGTATTTGCCCAAGCAGGTAAACCAGAAACAACTGTTAATACTTGACCGGCAGTTCCTATACCTAGTCTAGTATTTTGAGTATTGTAATAGTGAAGGTCTCCAGCAGTAGTTAGCGTATTGCTTAAAAGATATGAAGGCAAAGTTGTCCATGCAGGAATGCCGCCTGAAACAGTTAAGTATTGGCCGGAAGTTCCAATTCCAAGACGAGCAACTGCAGCTGATCCTGTGCCATAAATTAAATCTCCAGAAGTAGTTACTGTAGATAGAGGCACTTTAGCTGCAGCAGAAGTTGATGCGGCAGAAGTAGCCGATGTTAAAGATGTATAGTCTGAACTACCTACATAGAGAACGTTATTAGATCCAACTTTAGGTAAACCAGCAGAGTCTAAGTTAAAGTTAAGAGTACTTGCGTTTGAGTAAGCTTCAATAAGGTTAAGGCTAGATGCTCCGGCACGAAGAGTTAAACCCTTATTAGTAGTGGTAGTAATTGTACTTCCACCTGCAGTTGATGTATAGGGTGCCCCTGTAACGCCAGAAACAAGTCCTGCTTCAATATTAGCAATGCGGTCGTATACAGTTCCCCAAAGAGTTCCTTGAGAAAAAGAACCTGTCCATGTTGAAACAAGGGGGTTTTGGGAAGTAGCAGCGCTACCTAGAATAGTTTCAATCTGCTTAACTTCCTCTTGGAGGGAGTTAACGTTATCCGCAATAATAGTGTTGACAAGGTCCTGCTGAGCGGTATAGTTTCTTACGCTATTGGGAAATACAGCTGTCATGGTGCTCCTTAGTTATGCCCCTACTATAGCAGGAGGTATATCTATTAGGAAGGGTTTATACGCTTAAAATTATCTATAATGGCTTCCACATAGTTACTAGGAATGTCCATAGTAAGTAACTTGGAAAATATAGCTTTTGACTCTTCGGCTCTTCCTATCCACCAACCAGCAACCGCTTTTTCAAACTCTAGGGCAAAGTTTCCAGGGTAGCCTACATCAACGGGCAGAGGCGTTTGTTCAACTTTAGAGAGCCCCATAACTGCCCAGGTATAGGCTTCATGCCATTCCGCTTTTTGTTCATGATACTGGGCCATAATAAAATAAGCTTCAGGACGATCCGGGTTAACTATCAGGGCTTGGCGCCAACAATTAAGCACCGTATGCTCTCTGTTATTTTGAGTAGAAAGACAAACCGCCATTTTTAACAGGGAAGCATATGCCAGGTCATTGTGGGTATCTACCCCATATTCAGCAGTCCTCAAATAAAAGGTTATAGCAGAAGCTGCCTGCTTAAGATCTTCGTACTTAACCGCTACTCTAAAGTTTAACTCCGGGTTAAAAGGATCCTTAGACAGGTCTACTATCAACTCTTCAATTCTCATAGTTAAGGGCCTCCACAATTAGTTCCTCTACCAATATACCTGGAGTACGAATAATGAAGGCGCAGTTATCGCTGACGCTAAAGCTTAGGAGTAGATCCCCATCAAGCTCTGCCGCTCCAACGCAGAATTCAATTCGAGCATCTAGAAAAGAAAAGGGTTTAGATAGACCTACTAGATCTAGATTGTTATTCCAGACACATAATCTATGACGATAGATACCGTCTTTTTGTATTAAGTAATTTTTAAATAGATCTACTTCGTGGGTGATTGAGATGTAACCGTCACCCCATCTGACAAGTTGAGACCCTCCACGTTGATCTTTGTTTGGTCTGATACCTTGCTTGAGGGATACTTGTTTGGTAGTTTTGATCTCTGGGATGTATTGCACAACTTCCACAGGAGAAGCCCACTTAATAAAATTATAAGGCCTATCAGCAATAGGCATCCAGTTTTTTTCACAGTATGATGTATCAGGTTCTGGAGTCGGTATACGATCACGGCTAGCCTCTTTAACAGTCCAAGTTTCTTTATCAATATCTATCTGGGTAAGTTCCATACGACCTTGACCACTAGTTGTGGTATCACGCCGCACCCCAATAACATAATACTTATTATCCCATTGAACAAGGCGAGCATCTTCTAAACCAACAAACTCCCAGATAGGGGTGTGTAGATTTAACATCTCTACCTTTGTGTGGTTAATAACTTCAAGGTTTTTATCTAATCTTACTAAGTAATTTTCAGTAATTAAACGTTGATCTTTTTCAGGGTGTAGGTATGCCAAAGGGCCCCAGGGTGAGGGAAAGAGCTGTTTATTCTCAGAGTGGTATAACGTATAGTTAGTAGCCCTGACGTTAACTAAGATGTCACCATCACTATCTATGTAGATAGATGGATTCATTAAAGCTGTAAGATCATGTGGAAAAACTATGGGGGTTAACTTTCCGCCCAGTTCTACCGCCCTTTGCACCAAATTCATGTAGATTATTCTACAGTAGGGTTAGCAACCTGAGCAACTAGGGCATCAATCTCGTCTTGTGTAAGGCCTGCATCAAGTAACTTCTGCGTAGCAGAATCTACCGGCTCTACAGGTTCAGGAGCAGTAAAGCGACCTGTCTCTTCATCATAAGTCCAACCAATACCCGCTGGGTTTTCAGACGTATATTCAATTAACTGTGCACCTAATGCGTTAGAGGCATCTTGTGGGTCATCTGCAACAATAACGTTGCTTACTGTGTTTCCACCCATTACTGCATATGTAGCCATATCTATTTCCTTTTCTTAGTAGTATAAATATACAATGCCGTTGCCGCCTGAACCAGCAGTGCCACCTGATGTCCCCGCTCCACCGCCACCACCACCGTTACCGCCTTGTCCACCGTCATTTAAAGCACCAGTTGAAGTTCCTGCGGGATAACCATTTGCAAACCCTGCGCCCGCAAACCCACCGCCACCACCAGCGCCGCCAAAAGTTCCGCCAGTTCCACCAGTTGCAGTTCCACCAGCAAATCTGTCGCCAGTTCCACCGTTGCCTCCTGTTGCAATTGCTATTGTTCCAGCAGAACCACCACCACCAGCAATAGATCCTAAGCCACCATTTGAGGCAGTTCTATTGCCTGTTGGACCAGAGTTACCTGCGCCACCACCTGCAGAAACACCAGCACCGCCAACACTTCCTGAACCACCGCCACCCGCATAACCAACTACTGTGGCACCTGCTATTGGTGCGCCAGTATAAGAAATAGTAGAAGCCGTTGAGCCAGCAGATACTGTTGTTGCGCCAGCACCAGCACCACCTTGAATACCACCATTAGAAGTCCATAAACCACCGCTACCACCGCCAGCAAAAACCATTCCATAAATACTTGCGTTACCGCTTGCGCCGTTAGCGTAAGTTGAAGTTCCAACGCCACCTGTTCCAACCGTTACTGAGTTTGAAACATAAGTCCAACCAGCAGAATAACCACCTGCTCCACCACCACCTGCACCACCACCTGCGTTAGCCGTTCCAGTTCCGCTTGATGTACCAGTAGTTGCGTTCAAAATAGTAAATTGGGTAGATGTAGCAGATGAAATAATTACGCTATTTACGTTTAGGCTTGTTGAACCCGAAGCGATACCCAATCCTGCAACAGTTACAGACTGACCTTGAACAAATGAATTGTTAGCCGTATAAATAATATTAGTTCCATTGCCTACTGCTGCGGTGACAGATGCCGTTGCCAAAACAGGAGAAGTTGCCCCTGCACCGCCACCACCAATCACAACTGCATAAACTCGGTTAATTCCTGCTGGGATTGTTACTGGAAAAGTTCCAGGGGTAGAGAACGTTTGACGCAACGTTAATCCATAGGGAGAATCAGTAAATGATGAATTGCTATAAATAGTTGCGCTCATAGTTGCTCCCTAGTAGAAAAGGTAAAGTATTCCTGCGCCACCAGCGCCAAATGTTGTTCCTGAACCTCCGCCACCACCGCCAAGCCCACCAGCACCACCAGCAGTTGTTACTGCGGGATTGCCATTACCTGCTAGTCCAGCCCCACCGCCGCCTGAACCATTAGCGTTTGTTCCTGATGAACCAGTACCGCCAGTTGTAACTGCACCAGTAAGAATATTTATCCCTGC
>Ga0209085_1000563_pt1 | contig 26784 bp, 45 predicted proteins | sample C_131016_EF_Meta_FD_187310 | JGI IMG/M metagenome (GOLD analysis project Ga0209085, IMG submission 187310) | Freshwater microbial communities from Lake Croche, Canada to study carbon cycling - C_131016_EF_MetaG (SPAdes) (version 2) | ecosystem: Environmental > Aquatic > Freshwater > Lake...
ATAAAAAAATTTGAAAAAAAAAAACAACAGCCAGTTAGTGAAGGTTTAAAATTAAGAAATTATCTTAAATAACCCCACCGCACAAAAAGAATAAAAATGTCTTAGTGCTTTGATTGGAGTTCCGTAGTAAATAATCCGCAACTACAACTAACAGCGTGTATAAAACATTAAAACGATTGTTTATCATCAGACGTTAATTAAAAAAAATATAATTAATTTCACCAGATATACTGAACCTTTTTGTTATTTTTGATTCATGACATAATAAAGCGTTTTCAACAACTCTTATGTTTTCTTTAAGATAAGCTATTTCCCCTTCAATTTCAACAATTAATGATGAATTATTCATATCATTTGTTAACTCATCTAATAAATCTTCTAACTCATATTGCATAATAAGTAATTCATCTAAAAAACAAATAGTTTCAAAATGAGATAGTTTACAATACACATCAGACATATCCAATATACTTTTATTTATCTTCATGTTTTTTAATTATTAATAAGGTTTTATTGTAATCAATGCACTGGATATAAAATAAACTATAACCCCAATAGCTGCACAAATAATAAACAATACACTTTTTTCTCCAGTACGATTATAAGTAAATCGACCAAAAAATATCAAAAATATATGTGCCGCAATATAAGCAACATTCAAATCATAAAATACTTTAATCCATTGCTCACCAAACATGATATAGAGAATAACCCTTATGATAAAATGATAATATATATCCAATAAAAATATCACACTTATTAAGACCCCGAATATGCTTGGGACCGCCCCTTCATCTTCCAAATCATGAATGGTTACAAGAGCCAATATACCTGAAGCTATTGCCGCTAACGGAGCTAATATGCATGACACTATAACTAATGTTATGACATTTATATTTGTCATTTCATTAGCAGAGAACTCAGTTGTCCAATATTGCCCAGATGAAGTTTTTCTTGTATTGTAAAATTTCATTTAAATTAATTTATTTACCAGTTTTTTCGAGATAATCACGATAAGAACCATATGTTTCTCTGTGCTTATCAATCATCGCCATATACTCTGTATATGGTAATATCTTGTTGCGTTCAAATACATATATACCCTCACCACCTAGTCCTATTTCAGCAAACAAGGTGTCTGGGTTATCAATACATTCTTGATTTCTTGGCTCATAATAATGAGCGTAGTTCTTGATGTTATTGGGTGAAGTTTTCGTAAGTTCGGCAAATTTCTTTTGCGAACTTGTAACACAAATTACACGAAGTTCAATACCTCTGTAATAATGGGTTAAGTCGAATTGTTTTAATTTTGCCATGTTTTAACGCAATTTAACCACCCATTCAACAGATAACTCATTTGGATTTAAAAGACGTGTGGTTACATCATGTTGGCATAAAAAGTATTTATATGCTTCGTAAAACTTAGACTTAAGGTCCTCAGAACTAAAACTGTATGGACTAGATTTATTTGTTTTATAATGTTTTCTTTTGGTTGTAAAAACAATCACACTTTTTTGACCATCTGCAATTGCTTTATTCATAGTTTCCAACATTTTGGTCAAATGTTTGTTTTCACTTTCTTTAGTAGTTTTTCCCATTTTATTATTTTTAGTTATACAAAGGTACTATTTATTTTTTAATTTACCAAATATTTTAATCCATTACATATAACCCATAATCAAAACTTTCAATCAGATTAAATTCAAATTCATCTATATTAACCCCATCCATTGACCAATTAGGGTGAATACGTGGGTTATAACCAATTCGTTTACCTTGTAAATCTGATTGATTAAAATTTTGAGTTAGAATTTGGATATCTTCACAAACAATCCACGCACATACAACTTTTGAACCACCTTCAAATATTTTATTAGCAAGACGCTTATTGTTCTTAATTTTTGGTTTTTTAATTACCAATTGAACTTCAGTTGGATTGTAATATTCAGCCTTTCCGTCTGGATAGGAAATTTTCCACTTCATATAATTAACACCCCTACCTAGATTATAACGAACTTTAATTTTTCCCATATTAAATTATTTTTTTTTAAGTATGGGTTTCATTTTATTTTTCAATATGGTGATTGTTGACCTGATTTCTCTATATTCTTCATCGCTTAACAAAGGTGAACCACTCAACATATCATGAATCATTTTATTACTAAGATTAACATACAAGTTTTTCAAATCATTTACAGCCAAAGCTGTTAATTGAGCATTGGTGGGTTTCCCACCTTGTTTTTGAACATCCTTGTTTATTTGAACTTTACCGTATCTTCTAGGTAAAGCTTTGACTTTTTTTGGTGTTTCTGTCTTTGTTTCAACAACAACCTCTTTGACTACTTCGATTTGCTTGTCTTCAGCAATATTTTGATGAGATAATCTTTTATACTTTTCGCAAAGTTGTTCTTTGGTGAGTATAATTTTGTCAAATAATTGTTTTATAAGGTTTTTAGCCTCATCATTTAATTTGTTTTCAATTGATAATGTCCTTACCATGTTAAAAGGTAATTTTATTTCATCGCAAAATATTGAACGCAAATCTTCATCTGACTCAATTACAGATATAGCTAAAACTTCATTGTATTCTAATTCGTAAATCTTTTGAATCTCTATCGCCATTTTAATTATTTTATACAAAAGTAGTAAAAATTTTTCAAACTACAAAATTTTACAAAATATTTTTTTATCAAAAATAATTCGTACCTTTGACTTCTAAAAAATTGTATGAAGTTAATTAAAATGATAAACCCATATTTTTATGGAGGTTATAGTTATGCTTTTACATTTAAATAAGCTGCTGGGTTGTTGATTATTTTCACAATCTTTGCCAATTCCTCATCATTGAATTGGTAAACACCCCCTTCTTCATTCTTTTCACGCCTTACTTTTTTGCTGAAAAGAGACCTATCTGTTGCATTTTTTGGGTTACCCAAACCAGCAGCCGCCATTACTTGACTAGCCTTTAACATGGTTCCGTCAAGTTTCCTAGTGACTTCACCGTAGTCTTTTTCGGTACCTTTTGATTTTTCCTTTTCACTGTTGCTATCCTTTTCTTCTTTTTCTAGAATAGGTTGTGTAAAAGTTTCTCTCAATAATTCTTTTATTTTACTCTTTTCCATAGGTTTTAAACTTAATAATAAATATCTGAAAATATTTAAAATTTCTAATTTTGTTTATGTACTCAAATGTGTACATGACCTATGCTTGATTGTTTTAATGTGGTATGTATGATACAATTTCATCAACAGTAAGGTTTATTTCAGTACCATTTTTTAATAAGTTTTCTCTTATGTCTGTTATTCTATTATAAAGAAAAGCATTTTGGTAATCAACCCACCTATCAAAAATACGCATAATAAAGTTTTCCTCTTCGTTAAAAATTGTATGCAATGATGAAATAACTGATGACAACTTTTCATCTTCACCAGTTATTTTATTTTTTACAATAAAATTTTCATAAGTATCTAAAGTAAATCTATAATTTTTATTTAAATAATTGAAAATTAAGTCTTCCATTAAATTATTTCAGAGTTTTCCATTTTTTTACGCATTTTAGTTAAACATTTTTCTTTTATTTGTCTAACCATTTCACGTGTAACACCTATTTCGTCACCAATATCTTTAAGTGTTCTAGGTATACTTCCATCCAAACCAAATAAAGCAACAATGACCTTTCTATCCCTAGGTTTCAGTGTGTTTAATAACTTATTTATTTCATTTTTTACATCAGCATTGTTAATACCATAGTCAGTAGGTTTAAATATGCTGTCGTCTGAAATAGTATCTGATAGTAACGTTCCGTTTCCATCATCACCACCTATATCACGGTCTAATGAATCCATATGATAAGACGATAAAACATCTAAAAATTCATATTCTTCACTCTTTTTCTTTAAAGAAACTAAATCGTAGTTACCAGAATTGGCTAATACATCTATGGCTTCTTGAACGCTTACTGTTCTTCCTAATCGCTGTTCTAATACAGACATTTCTTTATCTAATTTTGATAGACTATTTATTTTATTTGCTGGTAATCTAACTAAACGACCATGTTTTGAAAGGTGTTCCATTATTATTTTACGTACCCACCAAACAGCATAAGAAATAAATTTAAAACCCATTTTTGGGTTAAATTTTTCAGCCGCAATAATAAGTCCTATGTTTCCCTCATTCACAAGGTCTTGCAATGGATTTTGAGATGTTGCGTATTGTTTGGCTACCGATACTACAAAACGTAAATTTCTTCTCACCAATTCTTTTATCGCTTCTTCATCACCCTGACTAGCCTTTTCAGCACAAATAGTTTCTTCCTCTGGAGTGAATACATCAATTTCAGCGATATCTTTAAGATATTGTTTGAATGATTCATTTTCCCTATTAGTAAGTCTATTTGTTATTACAAGTTGCTTCATATATGTTAATTTTTAATCTAAATCTTTTCTTAATTCTTTTTCTAATGTCTTTATTTTAAGTGACATTTTTTTGTCGTAAGTATTCTTACCCTTAGCTAGACCAATTTCGATTTTTATATAACCAGTTTCTGATAAAAAAACAGCCAATGGTATAATAGTCAAACTTTTCTGTTTAACTTTTTCATTTAATGTCAAAATCTCTTTTTTTCTTAATAAAAGTTTTCTATCACGCAAAGGTTCATGATTATTATAAATACCACCTTGTTTATGTTCTGATATATGCATATTCTTTATGAATATCTCATTATCTAAAACAAAACAATAAGACTCACTTATAGTCACATTACCCAATTTAACTGACTTAACTTCAGAACCTTTAAGTTGAACACCTGCAATAACTTTTTCTAAAATGTTGTATTCATAATAAGCTTTTTTATTTTTGACTATCAGTTTGCTCATATTTTTTAATTAATGTAATAGAAATATAAATAAGGTCTATTGTTTTAACTTTTACAATCACATCCTTTCTACCAATACGTTGATATAATTCATATGGGTCTTTAGAGGGTCCAATTTGTTTACCTTTACATTTTTCTTCAATGAATTTTTGAAGAGACTCTTTTTCTACAATAATCCAATAGTCTTCAGTTTCAAAAGAAAAAAAATCCGCTTTTCCATAAAGCCATGACAATTTACCTCTAACGTTTTTAAGTTCAACCCAATGAAAGTTTTCGTTTGGTTTTAAATCACCTCTAGATTCTTTTTTTATAGATTTTACATCAATTTTTGTTTTAATTAACAAGTCCCAGTGCTCATAGACATCTTCAATTGTTGACGAACTAACAACATTAGTAAAAAGCTTCGCAAAATCTTTTTCTTTTAACTTTCCAATGATGAATTCTTTATTATTCAAAGTTTTTAAATTTTTTAATTTCTATGGAATCTCCAACATTATATTTTTTACGTGAGGTAATCACAACACCATATTTGGTATAATACAGCCACAGTTTGTCAGGTAAAAAAGTATATCTATCTCTACATGACACAGAATCAATTCTGACTCGTTTAAGCTCGTATTTGCAATTAGATGGTTCGTAAAAAAAGACAACTAATAAAGTTACCAAAAAAAATAAAATGAAAACCATGGTTACTATTTTTTCCTTTAACATCTTTAAAAATTTTAATAAAGGTAAATAATAGTTTTTAATTTACCAAATAGTTGGTTAAATTCTTCCAATTTTTGTTACCCCATTATCTATTACAAAATATTCGTCCACACTACCTAGACAATCAATAAGTATAAGCTTATAATCTGGCAAATACGTTATCTCAGGCACTTGAGTATGGCCAACAACACATGTTATACCTTCAACCATATCTTTTATTAGAGATTGTGGCCTAACCCATATTGGTCCCTGAGTTATATCATTACCAGTTTGGTCAAAATTTCTACCCATCATAAAACCAAACACTCTGGGTTGAAATTTAAGGTAATCATTGATGGTTCGCACCATAACATCATTGACAAGAGGGTTAATGTTATTAGGTATTAATATGGATTGTAACCAAGTTTTTGTTAGCCCAGCATGACTAAAAAAGAAATCATTATGCAGATAACACATCTGCATAATATCATCGTTGATAGCCTGTTCGATTAGCTCACCTATTTCTAAAGCATACGAAGCTTGATACCCAGAATATGTTTCACCAACACCCCTAATGTAGTGGTAATCATGATTACCCGTAAGAAGTATAACCTTGTCTGGATTCGCTTTTTTAAACTCGACTATCTCTTTGAAGTTTACTATTTGTTTATCAGGTGTACAATCATTGTCATGAGTATCAAAATAATCACCAATGAATATACACTTATCGAATTCTGTTTCTTTTTTTAAAATTCTTTTCCATGTTGAGCGCCCGTGGGTGTCGCCAACAGATATTATTCTACTCATTTTTTAAACAGTCTATTAACTTTTCTTATTAAGACATTTATATCTTTGTTAGATAAAATATTTTTAAGTTCTTTTCTTTTCCCATTAAAGAATAAAATTTCATCGTCTCTTTCAATAGCGTACCATAGACCCTCATATTCATTATACCAGAAAATGTATTTGTATAAGTTCATTTTTTTTTATTATTTTAAAGTTCAACAATTATTGGTAAATTTTTCATAATATAATTCAAATTTAAAAGACTAGCGTTAATAAATATAGGTCCATCTTGAACATCAATTCTTCCATAAGCTTCGTGTATATGACCAACGACATGTAATTTTAAATTTTTTAATTTATATATTTTATCCCTTAAAAGCGGACAACCAGCTGGTTCACCCCCATTAGTTAAATCTAAACATCCATTCATTGGTCCGTGTGTAATAAGTATATCGGTATCTAAAGGTATCCTTTCCCAATGTTCATTAATCATTGATGAGGTTCTATTAAAGGCCCAATTATAAAACCATGGTTGAACAGGACTACCCCAAATTTTAAAACCTTCTATTTCAACACCACTGTCGTTGAGATAGGTAATGTTTGGAAATTCAGAAAATAATTTTTTTATTGTTTCTGGGTTCGTTTTTTCAAAGTAAAAATCGTGATTTCCAGCAATTAATATTTTATGTTTATAATTTAATTCATTATACCAAGATAAAAAATTTATAATTTCATTTTCATAACCACGATTAGATACATCACCAGCGTGAATTATCATGTCTATTGAACCGTCTTTGTTATCAATATACTCGCTAGATATTTGATTATGTTTTGAGTGTGTGTCAGATATACAAACTATTTTCATGTTTTATTAAGATATTTTTTACCATTCATCAATAATTCCTCTATCTCCCACGGAGTATAATTTTCATGATATTCTCTAAAGAATTTAATCTTATATTCATCATTTAAGGTACTACCAATGGTTAACCTAGACTCCTGCAATTCGTCTTCTAGGTCTGAAATCTCACCTTCTAATTTACGTATATCGTCTTCTAGGTCTGAAATCTCACCTTCTAAATCTTTAGACTCACCATCCAAAGCTTCAAATAAATCTTCAGCATACCATTTTAATTCAGATAATAATGAACGTTCTGTTGGTTCAGCCTTATCAATAGCTTCAGCTACAAAATGATAGCCTTTAAGGTTACGTTTAATAAACGTTGATAAAAGTTTTTTAAACTCCTCAATATTAAATTCTTTTTCTTCTTCCATTATGAAAAATTTTCGTTATTATTCAGCAAAGGTACATAATTAAAATTAACCAAACAAGTTTTGTTTTAAAATTCTTTCATAATTTTTTCAGAGACTTCCAAAATTTTTTCGTTGTACCAATCATCATATTGTTTATTTAAAACAGATGTTTGATAAATGGTTTCTTCTGGAAAATGTTTGCTTAATTTATCTGTGTTTAATTTTCCATAATATGGGTGTATAACCATCCAATTAGTCGGTCCCAAAACTAATTTAGCTTCTTTGAAGAAAAAATCTATTTTTTTTGAAAATACGTTTTCAAAATACCATTCATTAATCATCGCCTCTGACTTTTCAATTATAGTTGGTGTTTCTCCGTTTAATAGTTCTAACGCCAATCTAATCAAATCAGAACTACATGTTTTTTCCTCATATTTTTCAACTATAAATTTTTTGATTTTATTTTTTAAAATATAATTAAAATAATAATCTTCAAACACTTGCACAACAAAGGGCTTGTCGTATTTTTTACTTAACCCCAATTCGAATAGAACTGCCATTAGCTCAACACTTCTTTTACTAAAATCCAATAAACCAAATTCATCATAGATTTCTTTTAACAAGTCACTTTTTTTGTTATCAAACCATTCTTCAAAGTAACTTTTTAAGTTGGTAATATGACCAAAAACGTTAAATATTTCATCATAAAAAGATTTTTTGGTGAATTGTTTATCAGATTCTTTTTCTATAACATAATAATTCACAAATGACGCTTTTAAAGCATAATTTTTATCCAAAAAAGATTTAACTAATTGTTCGTCTGTCATAGTCTAATAAGTGTTAAATTTATATTTTTCTTATAGTTTATTATTTTAAAGTTTAAACAAATATACTAATATGGGCAACTACGAGGGAGATAAATGGTATTATTTATGAAGGTAACCTAAATAGACCTAAAACCTTATTAAACTAACATCAACATTTTTCTTTTCAATATCAACTCTTGAAATCACTATATGAACTTCATCACCTAGTTTAATTATCTCCCCAGTATTGAATTCTTTTAAATAATAATTGTTAATATCAGCGACCCAAGTTCCAGCAATACCGCTTAGTTTAGCTAAACAATCACAACCATTTTCTGGTATGTTAACAAAAACACCAAAGTCAGTTACTGATGTGACAACTCCTTTAAATACTTTTCCAATATAATTGCTAAGATAAATACATTGCATATATTTGATAGAATCACGTTCAGCCTTTTGAGCTTTCTTTTCTCTTTCTGATAAATAAACACATTTAGCATCTAATTTTTCTATCTTATGGGATGCTTTATTTTCCAATAACCTACCTAATACTCTATGTACAATTACATCTGGATAACGTCTAATTGGACTAGTAAAATGAGTATAGTCTTTAAATCCTAATCCATAATGACCAATGTTCTTGGTTCTGTAATCTGCTTTTTGCATGGTACGAACAACAAGATTATTAATCATATTTTCTTCTGGTTTTCCCTTTACATCTTCAAGCAATTTATTGAGTGTTTTGGTTATTTCAATTGGGTCATGGGTTTTTATGTCATAACCAAATTGTTTGATAAAGTCTTTTAAACTGTTAAGCTTTTCTTCGTTGGGTTTATCATGTGCACGATTAATGCTTGGTATTCCTTTTGAATTAAGAAATTGTGCAACATGTCTGTTTGCCAATAACATGTATTCCTCAATCAATTTGTTTGAGTCCTTGCCAACCTTGAATATAATATCAATTGGTTTGTTCTTCTCATCCAACTTAAATCTAACTTCTTGTTTATCAAATGATATACTACCCTTAGATAAACGAACCTTACGCATCTTCTTGGCAATCTTGTCAAGTGTCTTGATTGCGTTGAGTAGCCCATGAGCTTTTATTAAATCCTCATCTACTTTTTCATCAACACTAAAATCAACAAGTCCAATTTTTTTACATAGGTTTGACATAGCATTATAATCTTTCCATTCTATAACCTCTTGTGCTTCCTCATAAGTGAAACGATGATTGGAGTTAATTACCGTTCTACCATACCATTCTTCCAAGACATGACCGTTTTGGTCCAATTTAAAAACCGCTGAGAAACAAAGCTTATCTTCGTTTGGTCTAAGACTACATAAGCCATTAGAAAGCCTTTCTGGAAGCATTGGAACGCATCTATCTACTAGGTATACCGAAGTACCTCTAGAATAAGCTTCTTTATCTAATTCTGTGTCTGGACGTAAATAATATGATACATCAGCAATGTGGACACCAACAAACAATTCACCATTAATCCATTCAACACTTAATGCGTCATCATAATCTTTTGCGTCTGATGGGTCTATCGTAAATGTAAGTACATCACGCATATCTCTACGTTTTTCTATTTCAGATTGAGGTATAATATCTGGAATTACGTCTGCTTCAGCTATTACATCACTATTGAAAGAATAAGGTAAACCATATTCTTCTAGTATCGAATGTATTTCTGTTTCATGTTCTCCAGCATCCCCTATTATCCTAATAATCTCACCATTAGGGTTTTTCGCATCGTCTTTCCACTCAACCAATCTGGCAACAACTTTTTGACCATCTTTGGCACCCATGGATTTGGCCAATGGTATGAAAAAGTCTATTGGTAACTTGTTGCTATCTGGAATGAAGAATGCATATCGTGGTGACACTTGGATAGTACCAACAAAATCGTTTCTAAATCGTTCTATGATTTCAATTACTTCACCTTCAATTGAACGGCCATTACCTTCAATCACTCTAACCTTAACGGTATCTAAATGAAGAGCTTTATTTGTGTTGTTTTTGCTAATGTAAATGTCCTTGGGTAAATCGTTGCTAACCAAATAAGCTGAACAACTAGCGTTCATGCTTAATCTACCTTCTAATATTTCGTTTATTTTAATCATTTTTACAAATATACTACCAAATTTTTCTTTTTGCAATAAAAAAACCCACTTTTAGTGGGTTTATTTTTAGTGATGTCCAGAGAACACCACGTTTATTTTAAAGTCTTTTAATCTTCCCTCTTCAACTTTAGATTTACCCCATTGTTCAAACGTTGGTATGTGTTCTAAACGGTCATCCCAAGCTTCAACAACTTCAATAGATGGAATTTTTTCTAAAATTTCATTTAACGTCTTAATCTTTTCAACATCTGTACTACCACCTCTGTTGTAGTAATAACCGTCAAAAGTTAACCCTTTAGAATCCAAAATATCTTTTACCTTATCAGCTAACTTTGTCATACGTCCAGTCAACATGATTACAGCAGTGTTAGTGTCAGCTTTTTCCTTTTGGTAATCAGCGATTACACTAGGATTAGATGGCATATCAAAGATAGTTGTATCCAACGATTCTTCACGCCCCCACCAACCTTGGTATGGCCAAGGTTTACCAGTTTTTTCTTGATATAATTTTTTACCCGTGTCTGGCAAAGGTGACATAATTAAGGTCCCATCGAAATCAAACACAGCCAATTTGGTAATATTTCTCATAATTTAAAAAAAGTTATTATTCTACTTAAAATAGTTTGTTTTGGTTTATCTTCAAGCAACGCCCCATAAATGCGTTTGCTGGCCGAGCCAATAAGCTCTTTAGTAATACTAGAATGTACATTTATGGTTTGTTTTAAAGCACCATTGATTTTATTTAATTCAATTTTTTTTTGTCTTTTTAATTTTTCAATGGTGTCTAGATTATCTTTTTCATACTCATCAACCATATTGAGGATAGCTTCTATTTCAGCCGACCCAACTTTTTTGTTTAACAAATTGAGCTCCAAAATATTTTTAAGTTTTCCACGTCTAGTGAAGTATGTTTTATTTTTCATATTAATATTCGCAAAGGTACTAAATATTTTTGAGGTTTACAAACTTCCAAATAAATGTTGTTGGTTAATACTTATTTTTTAACTGGTTTAATAGTAACAAACATCTTTTTACCTTCAAATTTAGGCATTGCTTCAGCTGAACCAAAATCAGTTAACCTCAATATAAGTTTTAACATTAATTCTTCACCTTTGGTTGAAAAGGCCATTTCACGACCCTTAAATTGCATGGTTATTTTTACTTTATGACCTTTTTGTAAAAATTCAGACATGTGTTTTATTCTATAATCCAAATCATTTTCCGATGTATTTGGACCAATCTTAATTTCTTTCACATCCAAAGGTTTAGGTTTGTCTTTTTCTTTTTTCATTTGCTCATATAAGAACTTTTCATAGTTCATTATTTTACAAACGCCTATATCATTATTTTCAGAAATCAAAACTAAATCCAAACCCATTTCTTCTGACTTAATTAAAGCATCTTTTAAAGTAACTATTTCACCATTAAAAGCCCCAACTAGTCTTATTTTTTGAATTTTAATTTCTTTATTTAATTTTTCTTTCCTATTTTGTTTTTTCATAATCTATTTTATAAATCAAACCTAATTTATTTTTTGTATGGTCTTTTTGTCTACAATAATTACCAATTGTTTTACTAGATATTTTTAATTCATTTAACGCTTCTTCGCTAGATTTCCAACTATTAAAAACCTCACCATCAATAATTTGATAAATCACTTTTTTTAATGAATTACTGATTTTTGATTTTGTATTGTTAGAACGGACCTTACCTTTCCACCATGATTCATTATTTTTATGAGATTCAGACATTTTTCTTTTAGTTTCGTCAGATAAAGATTTACCTTTATTTGACTTACTTATCTTTTGTTTAGTTTCCTCAGAATGTTTTTTACCATCCCACCATGATTTTTTACCTTTATTTGATTGACTTATTTTTCTCTTAGTTTCGTCAGATAAAGATTTACCTTTGTTCCAAGCTTTTCTTCCTTTATTTGATTTGCTTATCTTTTGTTTAGTTTCCTCAGAATGTTTTTTACCATAAAAATGATTATTTTCACCACTTAATTTATCAATAGTTTCCCGATTATGTTTTCTATCTTTTGATGCTTTCCTAATCTTTTCAATACTTTCTGGTTTATGTTTCAAACCTTTATACCAACCAAACTGACTACCAAAAGAAACATTATAACCAATATTAACATTTGTTGAGTTAAATTTGTTAATCCAAAATATTTCTTTTTCATTCAACTCATCGACATTTAAACAAGTTTCAAGTATTTCTTTATTAAAATTTTCAACACCATATTTTTTGATAGCTCTTTTTAAATAAACACCAGAACCTAAATATTTAGGATTGTTTTTAGTGTCTTGCCCAATATATATTTTTCCGTTTAATAAATTTGTTGTTTTATATACTACCATAACATTTTTATTATAAATATCTGGTAATTAGTAAAAAGACTATTTTAACTAAAAGAATATAACAGGTGGATTAGTGTTTTCATTTAATAAAACCAAATCCAATTCTTGGTCATCAGCCATTTGTTGAGCTTCTTTTATTGGCATAACTCCATGTTCACCAACACGAACTATTTGATGCTTAATTTCTGAATTTAGTTTGTGTTGTTTTTCTTTTTTTTTATTCATCACTAAATTTTAGATTTTATTTCTGATACTAAATCTTCAAATGTTTCTACTTGTTTTATACCATACCTTAAAATAAGGTTATATAGTCATTTTTAAAAACAAGCGGCTTTGGTGCTTGTACTTCAATCCCTTTACTCATAAATTAATTTAAACTAGGTTTTATTAACGAATCATTTTGGTCATAATCGTTATCGTTTGTTATATTTATACTCTCTATAACATCTTCTAATTCATCAAAAACCGAAACTTCTAACGAACCATTAACATCATCGTAAGTTGCAATAATTAGATACTCACCGAAATCTATTTTTTTTGTTAACTTCATATTTTTTATAATAAATATCTAAATTAAAGAAGTGTTTTTAATATCTTTAATAAACACTTAATATCTTTTAACATTATTTGAATGTAGTGAACTCCCCATTAATAAAGTTGATATGCTGGGCTTTTGAGTCGTTGTGTATTATTACATGGCTTTGTAGCCACGATGATGGTCCTATGTTATAACCAACCCTTAATTTTGTACTGGTTCCAACTGAAAGAGCTCCGTCTTTTCGTCCAGGCGTATGATAGTGACCGACTATGATTTTGGTGTTTAATTTTCTAAAATTAATCAACGACCCTCTAGACCCATTAGCTGAAATATCACCATGTTGTCCTAATTCCCAACCACCCTTTACCTTATAAGAAGCACTTCTATCTAAAGTAATATACTTAGGAAAACGCTCTTTAATTAGTTCTGGGATTACACCAATTACATGTTCATTACCTTTACCATATTGTTTTAATAATCTGGCACTTAACTCCATATATAATGGTGCATTTTTAAATGTTGGTTGTTTCTTCCAATCTTCATTTTTTAACCATCTGTCGACAAAATCATCGTGATTTGAACGAACGATAACAACGTTTTCAAAATGTATAAAATTATCTAAAACACCCATCATGTTATCAATTTCTTTACCCAAATCATTGGTTCCTTGTACTTCTTTTCCATATTGAACAAATGGGTCTTTCATCTGATGATGACTTATAGAATCACCATCGAATACATCATGTAACACAACGTGTGTAGGTGATAACTTACTAGTTAATTTAAACGTAGCTTTCAAAACATTTTCATCGTGATGACCACAATGTAAATCACCCAATATAATAGCTTCTATTTTATTTAATTCAGTTACATTCCCATTTTCAACCCTATAAAATAAATCAGAAAAATTACCTGATTTATCATCAGCCGTTACTTGTCTAACATGAAAAACATTTTCATCACTAATCTCAACAATAGCAAAACCAAATGTGTGATGAAACGCCCCAACTTTACCAGACTTAGAATCAGTATAATTTTGTAATGTTATCGCACCAGTAGTTAACATCATTTTAGGTACGTTATTTTCCAAAACTGGAATCATTTCCAATTGAACTTTTGGACTACCAAAAACACAAGAATTAATACCACTTAATGCTTGCATACCAACCATTGGATTAACAGCTGTTGGTTGAATCTTGATATCTGACAAGATTGATAAGAATTTATGCACATCATGTCTATTAGCATCCAAATATTTTAAAATTCTTGAATCCCAGAATTCTTCATTTTCTTGTTCATTTGTCCAAATACTAGTTGGATTTTTATATCTACCAGCTATGACATGAATATCCGCATTTATATGTTCAGCATACGCCTCAATATTTTTTAAAAATTTAACATTAATAGGTGTGTTATTTTGAGCCCAAGTAATAATAAATCTATTTTTCTCTAAATTAATTTGTTTTTGTTTGGCTTTTATATATTGTTCAGGTTCAACATCAACTTTTTCTTTAAAAGAAAGTTTTTCACTACACCATCTGCGAACAGTACGTTCTGAACGTCCAAATAATTCTGTAAGTAATTTCATTCTTTCGTCCCATGATAACGTTTTATCAACATATATGGTCCTAGCCTTTTCAATTATTTCATTTGTTAATTCTTTGAATCTCATTAAATTTAGTTTATAAGTCTGTTATTTTATTGCAAATATACTATAATAACTCTAAATTTGCAAGTAAAACCCAACTATAGAGATATAGTTGGGATGAGTTTATACAGATATTCTTTTTCTTGAGTAAAAATAGGTGTCTCATAATCTGGAAGCCATTTAGACCTCTGAACCACATCGCCATTTTTACCTTGAACGAAAACATTTTCTTTTTTTATTACAACACCTCTTTTGTATTTGGTTAAGTAATCATTCCAGTTAATACCCTTTTCTATAAAAAGCATTTCTTGTTTTTCACTACCAGATTTTTTTTCAAGTTTTTTTGAACTAAAATTAGCACTAGCCGCCATACTTATACTGTTACGTGTGCAATCTTGTTGTCTCCAAATAAAATAATTTGAAACTTCACGAAAATCTGGTATTATATAAACACGAGAATCAAATACAGCATCAATTTCAGCGAAATCACCAGATAAAATTTTTTCAAATAATTTTTCTTGATTATATTTGGTACTGGCTAATGTTTTCAACATAGCTTTATTAAAAGCTGCTGTTACTTTTGAAGATGATATACTGCAAAGTTTTTGAACAGACCCATCAAAAATAAGCTCAGACTCAATATTTTCAATATCTGTAAGTAACAAACTAATTTCATCAGATTGCGTATAAGCAAATTTAGGGTTAAATAATTTACAAAGTTCAATAGTTGCAATATCCATAACATTTGATAAATTATCATCAAATGGTTTATTAAACATTTTCGTATATTTGCTAAAATTTTTCCCATCAAGCCTTATAATAACATATGTTCTAGAAGGAACTTTGAAATCATAACAAGCTTCGTAAGCTTTCATTCTTACATTTAAATCTTTACTCATATTACATTGTTAAAAATAAAATTACTAATATCCAACCCCATCCTTCTATTTTATTATATGCCAAAATAGAGTTCATCAAATCTACTCTACCATCTAATGAAAAAATTATAGATTCCATGATTGTTATTTTTAATTAATAGACCTTACAAAATACATCCAACCAGAATCAGAATTTTTTGTTAAAACATCAGCAATTGCTTGTGCTTCATTAAAATCATCAAATTCCCATATTTCAGAATGTGTGTCAACTAATAAAATAGATTTTATTTTACCCTTTTCTTTAAAAGTTTTAACAATCGCATAAGATTTTTTATCGGTCATGTAATAGAATTTTTACAAAGGTATTAAAAAAATATATAACTAACAAAATTATTTAAACTTATTTTTAAAATAAATAATTAAAAACAAAACACATGTTATTAAAAAACTAAAAATTACAATTTTTAAAAAAGTAAAAATTATAGATAAGGATATTAAAAAAATTTTAATAGAGACAAACACTATTAATATAAGAAAAAATAGTGATAAAAACTTTATCTTATTCATTTTTATGAATTAATTTTTTTCCAGTCTCGTAAATGATATTTTGTTTTATAAATACCAGTATCAAAACTATTATTACTAATAATAATCTCTAGAGCTGTTGGCAACTCAGAATATAATTTATCCCATTCAGCTTTTTGTTCATCTGTGTAAATAAAAAATTCATCATGTGTTAACAAATCAACATTTTCTGGTTTTCCATTTAATATCAGACTAATAGCATCATATATGTTTGTTTCACCAAATGGAGGTGCTATTAAATCACCTTCATCAGCAACACCACTAATAATACCCAGACTGTTTACACTCCAACGTAAATTTTTCAATAAAAGTACGTGTTCTTTTTTTAATTCAAATTTAATTACGCTCATTTTTCTAGTTTATATAATGTGTAATAAGCTGTTATTTCTTCACCAGCATTTATTTTTCTTATCGTCTGCAATATTAGATAAGCTCCCTTATCAACTATTTTGCAATTAGGTGAATCAGAATGATTAAAAAATCCACCTAAAGGAGTTCTGATATACCCATCTTGAAAATTGGAATGAAAAACATGTGATATACCAAGAACATGATTCTCATCAATATCATCGGTTGCAAATAACCCAAGACCATCTAATATAGATGGTTTTATCGTTAAATAACTTGGTAGCGGCCTATAACTCATATTAATCTTTTTTACTATTTACCATACTAAAAAATATTCTAAAAATAAAAAATAACCCACCAACAAAACCAAAATCATACCAATGTCCATTATTATTTATTGCATAAACTTTAATCGAATCATCGAATAAGCTTCCTATAAATGAAAAACCACTTATCATACCATGCCACGTACCCAACCAAAAACCTGGTAACTCATTTGTATTGTTAGAATGAATTTCACGTGGAAAACAACCATATAGTAAAAATGTTAATATGACTAAGGCAAAAATTGTGTTTAGTTTTTTCATAATGTAATTAATTTACACAAAAGTACTAGTTATTTTTCAATAAAACAAGAAGTTTAATAAATAAAAAAGACAAATTATATTTACACGTCTGGGTATTTTTCTTTTAAAAGCTTTAAAACTGGTAACCAATCTTCTTCACCATAAAAACCAGCTTTATCTTCAAATAAGACATTCATATATGGTTTTTTATCGTAACAACCATAACCATTTACATCAGTTACAACTTCTGGATTCTCATTTACATAATCAAATTTTATGTTATTATTCTCAAAAAGTTTCAGATATTCTTCAATTTCATCTGGGTGTGAGCAAGTATAAAGTATCATACAAACATCTTTTCGTTTACTAAAAAGTTGCAGAACTTCTTTAGCATATGGATAGAATTCTTTTGGTGTATTACCATACTCATAATTTGGCTTAAGAATAGTCCCATGAATATCAAAGAAAAAAAACCCTTTTTCCCAACCACGTTTTTCTTTATCTTGGTAAAATTTTTCTATTGCTTTAACTACACTCATTTTTTAGGAAATATTTTATCAAAATCCAATCTTTTCATCGAAAAATAAACTTTATCCTGTTTAAAATAAACAGTATCGCTAAAATAACTAATATTTTTAGGTACCCATGTTTTTAATTCTTCAACATCTATGTTTTTTTCTTTTTCATTGGCAACGCCAATTGTAATCGTTTGTTTAGACATATTTAATACTTTTTTAAAGAATTATGGTACGTAATTAACTATAGTTACATATTCACCTCTCATTTCTTCCTCTATTATAGCTATAACCTTAGCTTCATTGCCTCCCGCCAAACCCGTTCCTATGTATGGGAGTCCAAATCTTTTACCAGAAAATTTTTCCTTCATCGCTTTGATACCAGAACGTAATGCTTCATAGTCTAAATCAACTTTACCTTCTCTACGACCTTTTGTATCATACTGAGAATAAATATTAACAACAATAGGTGTTGTATTTTTAGTATAAGTTATCGTTCCTAACTTATTTATATCACCAGCAATAGTTTCACAATCAGCTTTATAAGCTTCTGGATATTTAGCTTTAATTTGTGGTGCTATACCAGAACCCATCTTGCAAAAACAATTTGCACCATGAGCTATTACATCAAAATTATCAGCTAATTTAAGCAAATCACCATCTACATATTTAATCATATCTTTTTTTGTTTTTAAAATAGTTATCAATTCTTTCTTTGGCCTCAAAGTATTTGATTCCATCTATGATGAAATCAGATGGGAACCACTGAGAGAATGTTCCTCCCCAAAATAAGACCATGTTATTCTTAACCATTACGCAACCTCCAATTCTTGTTTTTTGAAAGTAGCTTGAACTCTTTCTCTGATTTCTTCGAATGTGTATTCTACAAGTATTTCACCATCTTGGAATATTGGAACCAATTCATCATTAACGCTATCAAAGTCAGCATCACGTGATGTTACAGTGCGGTAAGTTCCATCTTCATTCTTAACAAGTTTCAAACGACCTTGTTTTGATTTCTTGAATGAAGGTTTCAAGTCACCATTTTCATCAACTTCTGTTGGTGATTTTACAAGGTCACGCTCAACACCATCAACAACTGCAAAACACGCTTTGGTTGCGAAGTTTTGTGTGTCACGGTTGATGTCAGCTTGTAACAACTTTCCACCCATACCAAACACGATGTTCTCAGCAGAAATACCTAGCTTGTAAAGTTCTTCATAGATTTCACCAATAGAACCGATGTTTACACCATCACCTTGGATAACACGGACTTGTGGAGGTAATACTTTGAATCCTTTTGAGTTGGTTGTGTAACCAAACTTGTCAAACAAGATTTCAAATACAGCTTTAAGTGTATTCACAACGTGGCCAGAGTCTGGGCGAATAACCAACTGGTTACCTAGTTCTGCTGGGCGACTCAAGATAAGGTCACGCAATTCAGTTCCCCAATATTGTGAACAAGCACGAAGGATGTGGTAAGAGTCAGATACACAAGCAACAATACCAGTAGGATATTTTTCAAGTGTACGTCTCATCATTTCAACTTCACCAGCTTCACCTATCATTGTCATGATAGAGTGTTCAGTCGCTGGTACGCTCAAACCAAATACTCGGTCAGAGTTGTAGTATTCACAGATACGTTTTGAAGCATAAGTTGTATCAGAACCCAAGAAGTTTACAAGGTGAGCAGAGCCACCGATACCAGCCGATTGTACGGAAGACACACCACGGAAACCAAAGTCGTTCAATACGAACTCAATAACCGTGTCCATGATATTTTCTGGAAGGTCTGATGTTTTTTGGAAGTACTCACGAACAATTTTTTTAACTTCGTGAGATAAGGTAGCTACGGTAATAGGATACCAAACTTGCATCATGATAGTTTCAAGGAAGTTGGTCAACCAGTAGCAATTAGGGTCGGTGTTTTCAATAGTTACCAATACGTTCTTTACACCAACAACGGTTCCTTCTGGAACAGCTTTGATAAGAACTGGAAGACGGCCACCGTGAACGTCAATTATGTATTGGAATTTGGATTTGTCGAATACGTCTTCACGTCCGAACACACCCAATTTTGTACCTAAGTATTCAAATGCTTCGTCCAATTCTTCTTGGGTGATTGCAACATCTTCGATGAATTCTTTGATGAACATTTGAAGACCATAGAATACGGTTTCACTGAATTTGCCACCACGTGACTCCATGTAAGAGTAAACCTTGGTAGTATTGTCCTCATAAAACTTGTGATGTGAATACTTGTAAGCATCACCCATAAGTACAAGGTTATACGGTTTATCCAAAGCCTTAACAATAAGGTCTTGTAAACTTTCGATAGAAGCCCAATCACGATTTTTGATGGCTTCAGCCAAGCGGTCTTTAATCACTGATTTAAGACCTAGCTTTCTTTTTAAAAAACGACTTGCGGATTGCATATATTTATTTTTTTAATTTTTGTTATTTGTGCAAAGGTACGAATAATATTTGAATTATCAAAATGTAATTATCAATATTTTTTTACCAGCCTTATCAGCTTTTTCAATTGAGTCTTTCGTACCGCTACTATTTTGGTCCCAAAATGCCACTACCAATTCAGCTTCGTTTATAATATCTGTATTCCTTATAAAACCAGCAGCTTTGCCATGTTTCTCCCAATCTGGAAGAAAGATTTTGGTTGGGATGTTGTTTTCTTTGGCGTATTGTTCGCCCAAAGTGTCAGCACCTTTGGCACCACCAGAAACCAATATAGTTATATCGATTGCTGATAGAGTTCTTTTGACTTCTTCGTAGTTATCAAATGTTCTACTACCTATTACAGCTACTTTCATTTTATCAACTTTTGTGCTTTCATAAACTCAATCAATTTGATGAAGAGTTCACGGTGTTCCAACATGATGTCTTTTTCTGGATTGATGTTTTCTGGGTTCAACCAATTTAAAACAGCTATATCATCAGAAGGTTTTGCTGGACCAAAAATAAACTTACCCAAAAATAATGTTGTCATAATACCAGATTCTGATTTGGCATATCTCCAATCGTTTATTTTAGAACTAGTCACGTATTTCAAATCATCTATTACAGAACCACCAGTTTCTTCCATAAACTCACGTATAGCAGCATGCTCCAAACATTCGTCAGTTCGGTCAACAAAACCACCAACAAAACGATAAAGACTCTCATTTGCTTTTTTAGCTAAAAGAATATTACCATTATCGTGATAAGCAACCACGTCAACTGTTGGGTAAGTGACTGGACGTTGCGTAAAAGTTTGGTAAATAACACCTTTCCTAAAATCAACACTAGGGATAACTTCTCTAGCTATTTCCAATCTTTCTGACGTTCCATTAACTGGTGTTTTAGGTAAAACCTCGATTACTTTATATTTACCTTTATAATGTGGTATAAATGAATCTCTACTACCATAAATTACAGCAGATAATTCACCAAACGGTAATGAAATCTGAGCATCTAAATTTGCAGACCATTTGTGGTCATCACGCACATCCAATTGAGGAAGCACGATGATGTTTGGATACGATTCGTGAATCATAGCCCTTCTATTAGCAAAATCAAGAGGACTATTCCTGTCGGAAGATTTTTTAGGTACCCCAAGAAAAATTATAACTTTTTTATGATAGTGTAAAACAGTATCTATAAGTTGTTTATGACCCTCGTGAAGTTGAGCTACTTGAAAACGGGCCATAATCACCCCAATTTGAGCCGTTGATGGGTCAACATCTGGTTTAATATTTAATATGTTACTCATGTTTTTTATTTACACCCAAAGGTATTAAAAAAATTTATATTTACCAAATCTTTTATATTTTAAAACCTAAATTTTGTTTTTCTTTCTCAATTTGGCTAGAATAGAAACCTTTGTAAGATTCTTTAATTAAACTAATTGTATCTTCAACCGACCAATTATCATCACATTCTGACATTTCTCTAATGTTTTCAGCCAAGTTTGCTATAAACGCACCTGTAATGTTCACTTTTTTACCATTTATTTTTTCAGTAAGTGCGTTATACACTTCTTGAACTCTCCATTTTTCTGGCAAGTGAATATTACAAACCTTAACGATTTGTTCAGCATCCAAGAAATTGTAATCCAAAGTGAAATTAAATCTACCTGGTCTCTCGGCTGCTTTATCAACCAATCCTTTGTCATTGGTTGAAGCCAAAAGACTAATTTTACGTTTTTTAACACCATCAAAGAATGATAAAAACTGACCTAAAAGTTTGGTGTAACTTCCATTGTCACGTGAACCCAAATACAAGTCAATATCATCCATAATAATAACACCATTTTTAAAAATTTCACAAGCTTCCATAATTGATGTGAGGTCATCGCTTGTGTCAAAATCTGGAATTATGAATGTTACTTTAGGTATAAGCCTACGAGCAATATCACGTATGCTTTCGGTCTTTCCAGTACCTGGTTCACCATTCAACAAATATCTTGCATTTCCACCTCTTTCAACACGAAATACAAAATGGTCAATAAATTTCTTTTGAACTTCATTTAATATGAGTTCATTTCTAGATTGTTCAATGTCTATTATTTCAACACCTCTGAAACGACCATCTTTCATTTTTACTTTAATACATTTACCCTTATATTCAGAGTTATTAAAAGCCAAGCCCATAATTGTCTTTTCTATCTTATCAAATTCATCATAAGATATTGCTTTTTTAACGCTTATATGTAGTTGTATATTTAGTTCATTTCTAGAATCAACATACATTTTGGTTTGAAAAATAAAATCATTGTTAATATCTTTTATTCTACTATTAAACCAATAAGAACCTGTATTTTCAAAAACACCACCAAATGATAATCGACCAGAAACATCCACTTGACCGTAAGATGACACATTAACCTCATCATATTTACCTTTAAAACAATTATGAAGATACATATTTATAATAGCAAATTCAATAAAAGTTATTTCAAACGTGTTTGAATGAGCATTATACTCTTCATCCTCATCTATTTCAATAGGTTCTGGTATACGAATTTGCTCCGCTTCAGCAATAACTTCATTGACGCTTCTAAGAGCTTTTTCGGCTCTTAACATATTTTTTTTATTTCTCATTTTATTTAGATATTTTTATAGTTTAATGATGCTTAGATAATGTTTTACTGTTGGTCATAGCTAAAATATCTAAATAAGATACTGGTTTATAATCATGACCCATAATACCAACATCAAATACACGTCTATTATAATAATTTTTTTGAGCTATTAACAATTTAAATTTTTCTAATTGGTCTGACGGAATAAAATCACAAAAACTATTCATTTCTGAAAACCATGTTGATTCTTCATTAAGTAAATTCATATGGCAATGACCATGAACTAACCAACTTCCATGATGTGATTTATTCCATGAATATATTGGATAATGCATACAACAGAACAATGTTTCTACTTCATTATAGTCCAATACATGTTTAACCCTTACTTCCAAATAATCCTGTACTGATTGGAATCTTGATATTTTCTTTATATCGTCCAATTTATCATGGTTACCCATAACAAAATGAATGGTACCGTTAAGTCTATTTAACATAGCTTGAACACTTGATTTGTCTTCATTTCTAGCAAAGCTCAAATCACCTAGGTAAATTACAATATCATTTTGTTTAACAACCTTATTCCACCCTTTTTCAATCTCAATGTGCATTTCATTTACACCTGAGAACGGTCTGTTATCAAATTTCAACACATTCTTGTGAAACAAATGAAAGTCGGATGTGAAAAATAAATTTTTACGATTTTCTTGTGTAAAATCTACATTTAATCTCATTCTTTATTTTCTAATTTATTTTTTAATTTCTAAATAATAATGATAAGATTTATTACCATCAACACCAAAAAACTGAAGTTTTATTTCATTTTTTGAAAGTTTATCGCTAATTTTTTTTCTTTCTTCCATATCAGCATCTAAACTAATTCTAATAAATTTTAAACTGTTTTTTGTTTCAGAAACACTTTGTTTTATAAATTTTGGTAATAATGAGTACTCATCGTTATTTGAGCCGATATCATTTTGTTTTTTCTCCTCTTTATGTGTTTCAATCTCTCTTTTTTTAGGTACTATTGAATTTATCGGTTTTTTATCAACTTTTTTCCTATCTAAACTCATCTTTTATATTTAATTCCTTCATCTGTAATAGATATATACGTGTCGTTTTTACCATATGGTATTACATCAAATACTTTTGAATAACCCAATTTTATCCAACGTTTAAATATTAATTCATTTTTTTCATTATAAAGATAAAGCTCATCACCTTTAATTTCTTTTCTTAATCTGTTCATGAATTACCGTTTTTAAAATTATTACTATCTTCGTTTAAAACATCGTTTAAATATTTAAAACAGGTTGAAATAAGTTCTTTTTTATTTGCGTAATGATTTGCGTCTGAAATTTTTATCAAAGTACATAAAGCCTCAAGAGTACAAGATATATCATTTATTATCATCTTTTTAGCTTCATCTGGAGTTGTCGGTAATACGAAATCAGCTGATTTGTTAATCTGAACTATTTGTTCTCTTTCGGTGTCTATATCTATGATAATTAAATTTTTCATGGTAATTTTTGTCAAAGGTACTACATTTTTTTAAAAATAACAACTATTTATTGATAATTTTTAAAGAATAGCAAATAAATACAGTCCTAAAACCAAAAAATATGAAGGTCAAGGTAAGTGATTAGTGAATTAATAAAAAACTAGTTTTAACATCCATTCTTTGTGCAGCTATGTCACCATCACCTCTTGGCATTATAACCACATTGTATTGATTTTTCTCACCTTTTGGTGTTTTCATCATCTCATCGTAAGTTAATAATGTTTCAACTGGTACGTCATATTTTAAAGATATTCTCTTTTTCAAGGCATCTATACCATCTTGACCATTCTTAAATATGACTTTACCCTTTTCATTTACAACATATTGTCTTTTATCCTTTAATAATAAGTCGTCAAACAAATCTTTAGGTACCGTTACTTGTGTTTTTTTGCTTTCAATATCCTTTATTTGTTTAGATTGTTTAACGTTGATATCTCCAGATACATTTACAATGAAATCGTCATCTTCTAAATTAGCAACATTAGCCATTTTACTATAAGCATATGATGTTACATTATAACCATCCGCTTTTAATTTTTTGGTAATTCTAAAAGCAATGTTGAAATATTCTTCACTGAAAAAATCACCAGCATCGTTCCATCTCATTTTTATGGACATGTTTGGATTTTTTAAAGCAACTGATTCTAATTCCCTAAATAATAATTTTTCAAATCTTTCTGGAAAATTGAGTAGTAAATTTAATATTCTTGTTTGATTGACAAACACTGCTGGAAACATAACATAACTACCCTGCCTAGCATAACAAAATAAAGCACAGGCACCAGCCCCTGGACAAGTATTGACTATATAAAAAACCCCAGCATCCAAATCATATACCAAACCTCTTAATGCTGGTATACCAATATTAACAGTAAATGAATTATCATCAGCCGATTTTGCCATTTTTGAATTTATACTTAAAATTTCATTTGGCATAGAAGTTATCTTTTGAATGAAAGCATCCATGTCTATTTCACCACCCTCGCTTTTAGGTATAGCTTTTCCGTGAATATATGGTTTATTTGCTGCTAATTTTTCTCTTTCAGCTGGTTTTTTCTCACAATTAGATATTACTCTTTCTAGATACTCTCTAGCTTCATCTATAGACAATTGTTTGAAGGAGACATCTTTAAACGTTCCTTGCAAATCTATTTCATATATTATGTTTAGATTTTCGTTTAAGATTTTTTTAATTAGTTGTTTCATTTTTTACTAATAAATATCAAAAATTTGCCAATTAGGGCAATTTATAAAACTTTTTTTTTCCGTTAGATTTAGAATATACCACATGGCTGGTTTCCATATCAATATCAACAAAATCTTTTAGTTTTTTGATGTATTTTTTGGACATATTGGACTTTAAATAAGCTATTGTACAATGAGGATGGTAATCTGGGTAATCACTGGTATATGGAAATTCTCTAAACTTCTTATTTAACTGGTGCATGTCCTTGCTATCAACATCAAATTTCAATACATCAAACTTTGGATTAGAGAAAGATGATATATCACCAAATTTTATTTTAGGTTCTTTTATTTTATTGATTTCATCTTCAATATCTGAATCTGGAATGTCATTATGTAATCCAAACAAAACTGTTACATGCGGTTCAGTTTCTTTGCCATAGCTTGGGTCATCTTCTGGTTGGTATAAATCTTCTTCATCAATCATATCTTGCATAGCATCCCATTTATCTTGGTCCACATTCAAATAAACCATTATACAACCATAATCATTCTTATGGTTTTTATGTTTTGCTTCTAATAACGCCATTCTTAATCTATTTTTGATATTCATAATGTTTTTCCAATAAATATAATTGAAACTTACATAAAATAAACAAAAAAAGCCGACATATGTCGGCTTTATAATATTACTTGGTGAATATGCCCACCACCAATAACATCGGATGGGTTTGATGGGTCATAAAACACACTGGATTGACCAGCAGTTATTGCTCTAATTTGGTGATTAAAATCAATTCTAATCATTCTATCACCCAAACATGTCACATTACCTAGTACTGTCTTATTTGAATTTCGCATGGTCAAGGTCCCAGCGACTTACAGAGCATCATACAGAAATCGAATCTGCGTCCCCACATTGGCAATGTGGTATAATAACCACTATACGAATGATGCATGGAGCAACCTCAGATAACAGATTTCCTA
>Ga0209085_1000564_pt1 | contig 26741 bp, 28 predicted proteins | sample C_131016_EF_Meta_FD_187310 | JGI IMG/M metagenome (GOLD analysis project Ga0209085, IMG submission 187310) | Freshwater microbial communities from Lake Croche, Canada to study carbon cycling - C_131016_EF_MetaG (SPAdes) (version 2) | ecosystem: Environmental > Aquatic > Freshwater > Lake...
CGAACGTTGCATTCGCTCCAGTAACGTATCCACTTAACGTATTTATTTTCGTATCAAGAGTCGAGCCAGTCGAAGCTAGATTCGTAATAGAAGCGAACGTTGCATTCGCTCCAGTAACGTATCCACTTAACGTATTTATTTTCGTATCAAGAGTCGAGCCAGTCGAAGCTAGATTCGTAATAGAAGCGAACGTTGCATTCGCTCCAGTAACGTATCCACTCAATGAATTTATTGTATTATTTAATAAAATTCCAGCACTTGCAAGCTCCCCGCTTAAAACAACTCCTGTACCATTTACTGTTGGGCGATTTGTTAAGGCTACATTTCCATTTGTTATACTTATATCTACTCCAGAAAGAGAAATTATATCAATATTATTAAAATCAACAGCATTAAAAATTCCAGTTCCAGAGACTTGAATATTATTAAAAAAAGTTTTAACTCCGCTAATATTCTGATCTCCAAATGTTAATACTGAAACTCCACTAAGATTATTTATTTTCGTATCAAGCGTCGAACCTGTAGAAGCTAGATTTGTAGATAGTGTACTTCCAGTTAATACTGCATTGCCGTTAACAAAAAGCCCACTAGTAAAATTGCCACTTCCATAAACTGTAAATTGATTACCAGAAATAACTAGAAAATCACCTTGCGCCGAGTCACCAAATGTTGTATTTTCTGCAAAAGTTTTAACACCAGAAATAATTTGATTTCCAGTATTGTAAATTAAATTTGGCGCAATTGTTTGGTGGGAAAATATTCCTGAGCGACCGAGAAGAGTCTTGCTCTTAAATGTTTGTGCCATATTCTTTTTCCTTCTATTAGCTTGCGCTAAATTGCTATCTTTCGATAGGCTAAAGAATAAAAGAAGATTTTTCTAGTATTCTAAAGAATATTACACTAATAAATTAATCTGCTACTGCAGGATTTTGTTGTACGCTTGCGAATGTGTGAATTTTTGCACCAGCTTCGGCTAAATCATCTGAAAGTAATCCAGTATAACCATATCCACTAATACTTTTAATACTTAAATTATACATTACATCACTAGCGACTTCAAGAGTTGCTTGAACTTTTGGAGGTGTAGTGAATGATACTGGATAAAATATAGCATAAGAATCTGCACCTGGAGTTAATGAAGTTGTAAATACTTGTTGACTAGATCTTTTAACAAACTTGGCATCTGCTGCGCCACTCAATGCTGTTGTAAGATTATATAAAGCATTACCACTTGCATTTAAAGCGCCACTTAAACTTGTTGTATAAGAATAAAGGGTTGAGCCAGTATTAGCTAAATCTAATTGCGTTTGATCAAGTTCGCCACTTAAACTAGAAATATAACTATATAAATTTGATCCAGTAATATTTAATTGACCACTTAAGCCATTAATTAAATTAGTAACTGCGGTATTATTTCCGCTGACTATTATTTCATTAGTAAGTCCATCAACTACAATAGAGATTCCATTTCTACCAGTTATTTTGACCGCATCTTGTAACCCGTTTAAGGTACTTACATCTGAGTTTGCGGTGGTGATAAGGTTATTTAAATAACCACTAATACCAGTTAATTCATGGTAATATGCAATTCCAGTATTTCCTAATCCAAGTCTAAGTATAGAATTATTATTGTAATCTGTACCTGCTACTGGAGTTAAATTGTAACCACTGAGACGAATGTGTTTAAATGCGCTTATCATATTTTATTTCCTCTCATGTTATTACACATATATTTTATTTTTTAACTTGAATATTCAAATAATATCCATTATTAAGTAAATTATCACTAAAATTTATATAAAATCCAGTTGAATTAATTGACCCTAAGTTAAAATAGTACGCCATATCATCAATAGTATTTTGAAACGCACATACTACTGATCTAGGCGAAGTTGATAGGACATTTGGATAAGTTATGTAATAAGAGTCTGATCCTGCTGTTAAATTTGCTTTATAGCCCAATATGTTTTCTTTATCAAAATATCCACTTAATGGCACAGCATCAATTTTAATTGATTTATAAGGATTTAAATTTGAATCTAAATTAATTGATATGCCAGTAGAACCAATAAAATTTAAAGTTTCAAGCCCTGTTGGAGTTAATAAGACTTGATTTTGACCTGTTATATATCTAAATTGATTAACTGGACCTTCTGCGCCTTGGGGACCTTGTGGGCCAGGAATAAAAACAGTAGCTGTATTCTCAAAAGATGGAGAAACTACATCAGCTGTAGTTGCTTCTGGCAAGATTACATCTACGATAAAATCTGACATAAAATTAAAAAGCGGTAACTTCTGGACTTACAATGAATTTTCCTCTTATCAATTTAATTGAATTTCCTGTTGGTATATTATAAGGAAATCTTTCTATATCGTAAACAAAAACTCCAGCAGGAATATTTGCAGTATCATATGATGATACGCCAATATTTACCAATCCAGATACATATGCTGATCCATTATTTCCGCTATAAATTGTTGGTTTTAAATTTAATAAAATTCCAGAATCTCCTGTATATCCATAACTATATTTTACAACGCCTCTAACATCATAACCACTAAGATTAATTCTATTGTTGTTTGTATCTTTTACAGCTAAAGTTAATTGAAGATTATCGCCTTGTATTAAATTTATATTATATGAAGTAGCCATATAATAAATTACACAATATTAAATGTGTAATTATGGTTTAATTAATTTACTGATTGATAAAGTAGACTCTAGTCCACTACCTGGAGCAACATCAACAAATTTTTCTAATCCAGATGTAAATCGTTTAGGATTGATTTGATTAAAGTCACCAATTACGTGCCAATAAAGGTTAGAGTTGGCTTCTCCAGAAACAACCATCAATAATCCACTAGTTGAATATCCAGTTAATCCAATACCCCAATTAGAAGCTGTGCCAACATTATAACCATTGATGAGTGATAGATTATTAATCTTAACGCCATTACCGCTATTTTCCAAAGTGACATTATATTTTCTTGCTGCAAATTTTCCATCTGTATTATACTTATCGCTAACTGCTAGCATGTTTAATGTTCCATTTAATACATTTCCACTTTTAATTATAGCCATTCCTTCTAAGTTGCCATTATTAATATTGATTTCTTTTGCGTTCAAATAAATTGATTTTAGATATAATCCAGTTGTAACACCCTTCCAAGACAATTGAGTTTTTTGACCGATTGAATCATTATAGAATGGTCCAGATGCAAATACTAACTCTCCTGCATTTGTGGCATATCCATTATTTCCAATAACAACACTATTTTTACCAACGCTGATATTTCTTTTTCCTAAAATTACTGATTCTTGTGAATAACTAGCATTATTATTTCCAATGTTAATATTGTCATTTCCAAATATAGTTAAAAAGTTTCCAATTCCAATTGCGCCTGTTGCATTAATATATGTATCATCACAAAATCCAAAGTTATGATTTCCATCAAAATAATTACGATTACCAATTATCGTATTTTTTTGTGCATAACCAATTGAATTCTTTTCTGCAGAGTTAAGTATTTTATTATTACTGCCTAAAATTTTACTATCAAATGCTGTATTTTCATTAGATTTACCGATCAAAATATTAGAATTAGGTTTATAAAGATTTATACCAGTGAAAAAGTAATTACTATTAAATTGTCCTACAACTATATTAGATGATCCATATATAACATTTTCTCTTCCTACAACAGAATTACCATCTACATATACAAAATTACTGTTTCCAAGAATTTGATTTGAAGTACCACTTACGAGATTAGAGTTGCCAACTACATGAGAACTTGCAAGGGCAGTTTTATTAAAGCTTCCTAAAATAGTACTAGTATTACCAATTTTTTCTATATTAGCATTTCCAATGCAAATAAAATTCGTTACAGTTGGGCTTGGAGTCCAAGTAGAAGACAGCGAAATAGTTCCATCTGCATTTAAATAAGCATTACCTGATTGTTGAAGCACGTAATTTTTAATACCAAAAATTAAATTATTATTTAATCCACCAATAAGTTGATTGTCTTGACCAATTACGTGGGTATCAGAACCAGTAACATAATTATTAAATCCAAAAATAGAAACTTTTTTATCTGCTGGATTGATTGATACTTCTTGATTCAATATAAAATTTGTTTTATTATTTACAGATTGTGTTTTAGCTATATTTCTGTTACCAACTAATAATGATTGATTTGCTCCTACATTTGAATTTCCAATAAGAATAGATTCTGTTAAATAACGATAAGCTGTATTATTTCCCCAAACTGGAGAATAACCAGTTAAATCATAAAAATTAACATTACGATTTGAAGTGCCTATTGTAATATCTGTAAATCTATTTGGAACTGTATATAAATTGCTAATATCCCAAGTTTGAGATAAATTTGGATTGCCACTAACTCCAGATAAAACTACCCCACGATATAAACCAGAATATGAAACTCTAGTATCTAATGTATCTTTTACGTTAATATAATCATATCCTGGATCTGTAGATATATTTATTCTTGGGAAAATTCTTACTCCATTCGCAAACATTAAATTCATTGATCTTGAATCATTGAAATAATATTTATCGGTATTGCCATCGGTTATTAATACTACTCCATGTCTGCCACCTTCAATTTCTTTATTGCATGCATTAAGAATGTGGTGATTCATACCAAAATGATTTATAACTATTCCAGATGAATTTGAAATTGTGCAACCAGTAGAATCAAACATCATTGCATCATAAGCGTTATCAGTAGAAACTCCATCGCAATTTAAAGCTGCAGAAAATTGACTATTAAACATTCCAACTCTAGAATCAACCATTTCTCCAGAAGCATATTCTTTTTCTCTATATATGATATTTCTCCATCCACCAATAATCGAAGAGTAATTTGTTCCACTAATGTAACTATCTTCTGCAAGTATTACAACTCCAGTTGGATAATTATCTAAAGAGCCAGTAATTGGTAAATGGTTTGGCGCAGAATACTCTATTCTGCCTATTTTTGTATTTGACCAAATAAGATTTTTGCCTTGAAGCAATGATCTTCCACCCAAACCAGAAATATATAAATTATTACGATTTGTATCGTCTGTTAATAAAATTATAGCAACATCTGGAGTCTCTATAACCCTTGGGTTTGCAACGTCTGCTGTAAGAAGTGGGGTGTAAAATTTACCAGATAAATTCATATATAACTATGTTATTTACACCGAAAAATTATTTTTTAATTCATTTTCCTTCAGATAAAATATTTTTAACATCTTTTGACACTTTAACTTCATTTTGAAGTTGAGCAGGAATATTATATGCAGACATAAATTTTTTATATTCACTCAATAATCTTTTTGTTAATAATTCTCTATTATCTACTGGTACTAGTCCTAGTCTATTTGCATGAGCTTGCAAATCAGTCTTATTAAGCTCTGATACATAATTTAAATACTGCTCTTCAGTCTGTTGCTTGTACCTAGACGAACCATCATCACCCCAAATTTGATCTAAAGTTTTACGTTGAGTATCCTCTATTTTTCCGTGGGTTTGATGCAATTCAGTTAATTTTTTACTTTTCATTAATATTTCTTAATCTCCTTAATATATTATATAATTTTAATTTATCAATGTCTAAAAATAAAAAGACCCAACAGAATTAACTGTTGGGCCTTTCTATTAGATTGTCGTTTAATTAGACTATTAATCCAACTACAGAACGTGCATCTACGCAAACACGGCCTTCTTCGAGTGATCCGTAGAAGCCTGTCTTTTCAGAACGGGCAACGAATTGATCATCGGGAAGAACAGTGAATGTGCCACCACTTTCGGCTTGACGAGCTACTGGGCGGATGAATGCCTCTTTGCTCAAGTCTAGTCCGATTGCGATTTGCTTACTGCCTACTGCCCAGTTTGTGCTGAGACTATTGGCTCCATAAGCATTGAATAGAACGCTGTATTTTTGTCCAACGCCAAGTTCTACTAGTTCATGTACGGATACTCCGTAGAATTCGCTATCTCCACCACGATAAATTCCTTCACGAACTGAATCAGGAAGGTTTTCACCAGTTAGAGGATTATAAGCGAGTGAACGCATATTACCTTTGATCTCAGGGCTAACAAATAGATCTGTTAATCCGTAAGTATCGGCTGTTGTACCACCAGCATAAGAGGTATTAATTCTTTTTACTAGTGTCATTAGTCTGTTTAGATCATTTAGTACGAATGTTCCAGGTGTTGAAGCACTGATGATTTGACCACCAGCTACTCCAAGATTAGAACCAACTACTGTTGATCTTGCTTCAGCAAGAGCTTTTAGAATTACTGCCCAAGCGTTACGTTCTTGTTTTACGAGAACTTCGTTGGTCATGCGTTCTACTGCTTTGCTTACTACGTCCAAACGTCCACGGCGAGCATAGCGTTTTAGAAAACTAACTGCGCTATCCAAGCGGTATGTGGAAATTTTTAGTTCATTGAAGCCTTCTACTGAAGAAGAAGGAAGACCGCCAGCTACATTTTGACTCCAAACTGTGACGTAATCTTGTGTTTGATCATGCCACAAATCTAGAGGAAGGCTGGGATTATCATCTTCATCATAAGGTGCGTCACTATAGATTGTGCTAGCTGTTCCAGCTTGCATTAGGACTTTACTTACAACTGGTCCAATGAAAGCGGCAAAAGCTTCGGAAGCTTCTTTAGCTACAGCACCATCTCTGCTGCCCATAGCTTTAACAAGCTCGATTTGCTCTGTTGTGTTTTTTAATTTGATTTTCATTTTTTATTAATCTCCTTATAGATTAGAAGCTGAGTCTAACTACAGCTGTTTGATTTACTGGTACGCCAAGTAGAATACCAACTCTTGCTTGATTACCAGCAGTAGTACTTAGCTCACCAGCTGTTGGACTGAGATAAACTCCGTCACCAGCGCTAGCTGAATTGCTAATTAGTGAACCACTATAAGTTACAATTCCTCTTGTTAGAACTGGAACTGCTTGTCCACTAACAACTACGCCTTTTTCGGCGGCTTTGCGTGGATGAAATAGTAATTTTTCACCGTTTTCATCATACTCTTGAGTTCCCACGAGGGTAATTCCAAGAGCTACACTGCCAGATGCTGCAGTGGTTACTTTTGCTGCTAGAGCAAAACGATCTGAAACGGTATTAACGTAGGTAGAACCAGCGCCACCAGCTAAATCAACTGGTACTGCGCCGAGAAAACCTGTGCCTCCAAGTCCTGCAACTACTGGTTGAAAACCGTTGCCAGCGACTTTAACTACTGTACCAGCAGAAGCAATAACGCCATTAGCGTCTTGATCAGCTTGAACAGCAAATAGATTGACTACGTCGTATTCGTCGTAGTTTCTGAATGGTTTAAGTGTATGTGCCATATATTTTTTCTCCTTGTATTATTTAATATCAAATCCTTCTAGACCAAAAGCTTTGCTATATTTTTCACGTAGTGAAGCTTCAGCGGTTGTTGTTGAATTTGGAATTGAAGTTTTTTCTAATTTTGCATTATCAATAACTTCGTCTACAACTTCGGTTGCAGATTGTTCAGAAGCTTTTACTTCTAAAGATGTTGAAGCTTTAATGATTTTACCATTTTTGTCTTCTTTTGATTCATCGATACCTTTATCTTTGATATCTTCTTTATCCATTTTTGCTTTTTTAGCAGCTTTATTTTTTTCTTTCATAAGAACTGCCATCTTATTTTTATAAGCAGCAAAAGTTTCATCATTTAAATCTTTGATATCAGCAGCTAGAACTTGACGATCTTCGTCAGATAGTTCAAACTCTTCATCGAAAGAAGCCATGCGAACATTAAAAGCTTCTTCTTTTGCTTTGGCAAGTTTTTCTTCTTCCAATTTAGCAAGAGAGGCTTTTAATTTCTCTAGTTCTTCTTTTACTTTTTCACTTTCAGTAGAAAGTGCTTCATATTTTTCTTGAGCGGCTTTGATAGCGTTATCTTTTTCACTCTTTTCGGCTACAAAAGTTTCTGAGGCTTTCTTTAGCTCTTCTTGAATGAAATCTGTTATGCTAGAAGCAGTTGCTTGCTTCAAAAGCTCGTCTGTTATTTGGTTAATATTTTCTATTTTCATAATTATTCTGTTTATAACTCCTTCTTCATTTACATTATTTTCAACATTTTGTGAAATGTTATTTTCTTGGATAACTTTAGATGAATCTGATTCATCCATATTATTATCCGTTTTAACGTTGTTAATTTCAGGTAATGTAGAGTCTTTTACTGCTACTCCTTCAACATCTGCTGCTGGATTAGCTGTTAATCCTATACCCAATGGGATAACACTACCTAAAACTTGTCTATAAATATAAGTATTATTGTTGATTTTTCCACTTCCACCAAGAGCTTTTAAATTTTTACTTAATTTATCTTTTTCTTTTTCATCAGATATAAATTGAGCATCTTCTAAATTTTTATTAGCATCTTTTAGAAGAACTAAATCATATTCATCAAATCCTAGCTCCCAACTTGCACTTACTTTCATATAATTTTCGCTAGAAGGATCGTTGCTTTCTTCTATTAAATTTGATAATTGAGGATTAATAATTTTCCAGATAACTCCACCTAAAGTAATATAAAATGGTTCTTTAATATCTTTAACTTCGGTATCTGCTAAAGATTCATTATTTCCAAACTTGCTAAAGTTTGCTGTTAATATGCATCCAATAACTCTTGACCTATCGTGCTCAATATTAATTGGTTTATTAACGAAATTTTTAAGCATTTCTGCTGCTGTCATAGAGTTAATAACATCACCATTTTTGTTTACTCTGTTAACAACACATGCATCAAAAGCTATAGGAAGAAGATCAATATTTTTCTCTGTATCAATATTAGGTATAAATTTTTTTAAATTATTTAAAGAAGCTAAAGATAAGTATTTGTCTTTTTCTTCGCTAACTACTGGTTTAACTTGCAAATTTGCAAATATTGAATTGTATTTAAATGTTTTATTCATATTATAAATTCTTTAATCCATAAATAGTAATATTGTCATTCTCGTCTTCAAGATATAATTCTTCATGATTTTTAAAATTAAAGTCTTCTAAACTATATTTTTTAATATCTTCTTCTGCTAGGCTATAATCACAAGCTTCTGGAGCAGCTTCTGCTTTAATAAAGAAATTACTGCCAATTATCTCAAATTTTTCAGACTTAAAAACATTAGAACCATTTGATGAAATTCTTAAAAAGAAATTAACATGAGCTAATGTTTCTTTATTTAAATCCTTTGCTTCGTTAAATCCAGCCTTGTAAGCTTTTTTTAAATCTGTTAGTTTTAATTTTTTTCTATTATTTTTATTATGATATTTTAACTTATCTTCTAACGCAGCAATAATCTTCTTTGAAAAAACTAACGATTTTTCTGAATCACTAATATCAAATGTTTTTTTGACTTTTGATTTTAGGTTTTTTTTGGCTTTAACAACGTCAAAACCAAGTTTATCATGATTAATAGTCATCTATATATTATACACTTAACAGGCAAATTAAATCAAATTTAAATTAGCATAACGGATAGAACATTATGCTAATCTTTTTACCAACGCTTGCCGCCCTCGGGAGTTCCATCGAAACGGAACAAGCTTTTATTAGATATATTTGTATCTAAAATTATTGTATATTTGAGAAGTATCACTTTGAGAAAGAGCTATGTTATATGAATTAATTACACCAATATCTAAATTATTAAGATATCTTCTTCTTTTTTTAGTGCCTGTGAATTGTCCTTTACCTGCTCTCATTCCATGAGCAAGCGCTGATTTACCAAATATTAAATAATTAATCGACTGCATATTAGTTCCAGCAGGAACTACTGTATTTGTAGGTCCATAAATTGTTCCATTTTTTTTATAAAATCCTGGACCAAGTGGCATAGAATCTCTTCTGCCTTTATATTGATTTTTTGGGTTATTACTTCCAGTGGTAGGATTAACTAATGGATTAAATGGTACTATTGCAACTGTTTGAAGTTCTCCATTTATATAAATTGATAAAGTGTTACTTTCTGATTTAATTGTTAACATATACATTTGACCAAAATTAAATTTATAATCTGTCATTAGGTTTCTAGAAATTGGTCTTCCAAATTCTGCGTCATAAACAACATGTCCAAAACTAAAAACAAAACTAAAATTATCAAAAATACTTCTATAGCTTGGTCTGCCAGTTATATTATAATAAGGAGATCTATATCCTATGGAAAATGGAGATTCATTATGTGCGAAATCGCAGCTTGTGCAAAATATTCCTCTTTTTTCTCTCACAATATAACCAGTATGTGGATTCTTATGAGAAACTGGTCGCTGTAATCTTATAAACATATTTAATGTTGAATTTTTATCATCCCCGATTTCAAATATTGGTAGATTATCATTTCTTTTTACTTTTAAAAGATAATATTTGCTATCTTTGGGAGGGTTTATTCCATATGAGGTTTGAGTTACGGATATGGTTGAATACCATCTATTTAATTTTTTTCCTTCTACATCGCTATTATCAGAATATTTTATATAAGAAAATGTGTTATTTTTTATTTCTCCTTTTCTTGTGTTAAAAGCTGTGCCAATAATTCTTTGAGGAGAAAGTGGGTTTAAATCATTATTTGCATTTTTATTTGGAATAGTATTATCTATCTGATAATTTCTAATTTGTTCAAGAAATGCTGGGTCTGACCTTCCTCCTGTTTTGTATTTTGAAGATAAATATTGCGTTATACTTGATAGCGCTTTGTCATCCCCATATGTATCTCCGCCATCAATACTTGACCAATCAAGATCATCTGGCCTATAATAAAGTTGGGTCCTTGCATCATTTTTTATAAAAAGATTAAAATAACCATTTATTCTTTCATTTGCGTCTTGAATATACCAAGCTCCATCTTGCGAAAAAATTTGCATAGCATCATCATCATCTTTTATATACCATGTTTTACTATTTACTAAGGTTAACTGTTGACTATATATTCCATTAACATAAGATAGATTGGATCCTGATACTAAAATTTTATATCTTTCGTTTTGAATTTCTTTTTTATAAAAAATTGGATCAAAAAGAAAAGTAAGGGCATTTTGTGTTACTCCTGTCGGAGCGCCTACGACATCAATTTCTACCCAATCTATTAAATTATCTGAATAAAAAGTTGCATCTTCTCCTGAATTATACGCTGGGTCAGAAGCTAACCAATATGAGCCATTAAACGAAATAGTCTTTCCACTTGGTTCACTAAAAGTAGTAACTCCTCCAGAATTTCTTGTATAAGTTCCATTGCTAAAGGTTCCGCCAGAAAGAGTTACTTTGCTAATAAAATTTGGTGGAAAAAGATCTATGTATTTTTTTTCAATTAATTTTCCTGATCCGTTTTTAGTTATATTTATTGATTGATCATTTGAAAATGGAGATGTTGGTACGTCAAAATTAGAAATATATTTTGCGCTCTTAATAATTCTAAATTCGTCCATATAGCCTTTGTATTCTTCGCCATTTAAACCACCTTCATATGTAATTGATCCAATTCTGAGAGAAGTACCAAATCCAGCTGGCACATAATTAGTAGAAGCACGAGCTATTCCATTCTCATATAAAGTTATAGTATTATCGCTTCTTACCAGAGCAATATGCTGCCATGTATTGAAAGATAATGGAGTATCGCTCTCAAGAGATGTAATCCAATAATCACCATTACCAATAAAAATAGTTGTTAGACCTGTTTCTTCTCTATTTAAACTAACTCCGAAAGAGTTATGTGGAAATGTATTAAATAAACAAGAATTTATTTTAGAGTCATCTACCCAAACCCAAGCTTCAATAGTAAAATCTTGACTTAGATAATCGGTAGGCAAATTAGAAATATCTAAATAACTTCCATCTCCGTCAAAATAAGCAGAGCTTTCTCCAAATTTACTTTGGGCTATGCTTATCTGAGGATTTCCATTGACCGTGATTGGAAGATTATTTTTTGAACTATCTACGAATATTGGTGAGCCGTTTTCTCCATTCATATGAAGTAAAAGTAAAGTTTTTGCCGTGCCTATTTTTATATTCATTTTTTGTATAATTCTTTACTAACATCATCAGCAGAACCCATTGTTGGAGTTTCTGGATATTTAGTAGGCAATTCTCTACTATCTAAATTTGGTTCAGAACAAGATATTAATAAAAATAGTGGGAATATCAATAATAGCTTTTTCACAAATATTATTACACATTTAATGATTCTTCTATTAATTTGGCTTCTGCATCTCGTCGTCTACTCATTCCTTTTTCTATGCTTCCACCAATCCATATTCTTTTCATGTTTCTTATTTGATTAGCAATAAAAGATAAAGCTTTTTGATCATAAACTGATACTAATTTCATTCCATCTCGTATTAATTTCATTTCGCGGCGACGATCACCTTCTAAAGCTGCTCCTCTATTAAATACAAGACTAACTAATCCACCTTTTGCATCTTCTGGAAGATTATCAAAATTAGGAAAAGTTTCGCGTGTTAAATTATAAAATTTTGTTACTGTTTTACTATTAAATACTTTTAGTGCAAGATCCCAAGGAATAATTATATCTCTTAATCCTCTTGTAAGATCTTTTGCGGCTATGCCTTTTATTCCAACTACTTTATATAATCTATCAAAATCTTTTTGAGGTAATTCTTTCCAATCGTTTGTGAATTCTGTTTTATTAACATATCCAAGATCGTAACCAACACCAATTGTAACTCCGCTTTGCTCTCCTGGCCATGTTGGATTTTTTAAAAATTTATTATAATAGTTTTCTCCACCGCCAACTTCAAATTCAAGAATAAGATCTAAGGATTTTTTACTTAACATATTTTAAAACTCTGTAAAGTAAAGGAATGGTTCATAAAAATAAATTGCTCCACTTTGAATTCCACTATTGTTTAAATAACTTACCCATTCTGCAAAAAACATTTGAATTGAAACATAATCTGGAAAACCATTGTTTGCATCTGGAACTCCTCCAGAACTTGAAAAAGTAGGAATATCAATAGTATCTGATAAGACATTTAGAACATCTAAATTTGGTGCGGTAATATAAACAGATGGTCTTCTTCTAACTTTAACTTTACTAGTTTGTGGCCCCAACCATTGACATAGAGCGTTTGATCCTGCATCAGTATTAAAATTTACATAATTATTAAGTGTGTATAAAGTCTCAAGATCATCTAAATTAGAAGTATCAACTGAAGATTCTTTTCTGACCATATTTAAATTAACATAACTTCTATTCATTCCTTTTTGAAAATAAACTGCTAATCCTCCAAAATTATTAAATCTAAATTCATCGCCACTTATGATAAGATATTTAACTCCATATTTAACTTTTTTTGCCCATGATGGAATTGCAATAATTTGTTCTACTCCATATTTAGTCCAAGACTGATTATCGGTTGGAGTAAAACTAGTTGTGCTTGTAATTGTTTTAAGATAATTAGTATTATTCAGAGAACCAAATTTGCTTCCTGCACCAAACATTTTTAATAATCTAGGTTTAATAGCATGTCCAAGTGGCAATATATTGTATGGACTATTTATTTCATGAAATGTTTTATTAGCTATAGTAAAATAATTACTTATATCATAGCGTACAGGAGAATTATGATAATAATTAGATAGTATTAAACTTCCACCATTAGCCCAGCCACCCATGCTATAATTTGCATCATAACCTGCATATGGATAATTATTATTTTTATCAAATCTAGAATTAGATAAGAGATTACTATATGTTTTTAATTTTCCACCAACAAGATTTTGTTTTTTAATAGAAATTTTGTTATTTTTACTTAAATTAGAATTAGCTTGTAAACGACCCATTTTATTTAATTATTTATTTTATCTATGGTCTTGTCTATTATATTATCTTGAGGTACTTTTTCTTTTAACCAACTATTAAGAACTCCGAAATAAACAAGATGCTCGCTATCAATTAAAAACAATTCATTACCGAAAGTATCCTTATAAGGTTTAATTCCAGAATCTTCATTTAGATCAATTGCTTTTTCTTTTTTAAATTTAATTCTATACATTTTAATTAAATTATTATATCGTTCGCGCGCTTGGCGAGTAATAAGAGCATCGTCGCCAAGGAAAGAAATTAATCCACCATTGTCTTTATCATATTGTTTTGGCGTTGTAGCATCATAAGAAGATTTATCATCTTGTATTTTATTAGGGGTGACCGTAGCACAACCAATAAAAAGAAAATTAAGAGCTAATATGCTTGCGAGCTTCTTCAAGATCTTTGTCCTTTACTGCATTTTCGATTCCACTTTGATGATCAACTTCTTTTTGAGCTTCTTGGCGTTCTTTCATTTCTTTTGTATTCTTTGCTCCGAATACATTATTGATTGCTGAGAATATTCCAGATACTGCTGAGAGTAATGCTTGGAGTATTCCAGTTGGCATGATCACTCTACGTAACTTGCAGTTGCATCTTTACATCCAGATGCAATACCGTTAAGTACCTTAATAGCGAGAGCTGTATTTCCATCTATTCTAGAAAATTGTTGAGCATAAATATCTTTAATAACACTAACATAATTTACCCAATGAGTTTTTTCTTCTGGAAGATAATCAATAAGAGCTTTTTGAAGTTGGTCTGGTGTTGGAGCAGTTCCAACTGTTAGTCCTTCAACTATTGCTGCAACATGATTAATCATTTTTGCTTTTTCAATTCTATCGCTGCCAGAAACAGCTTGATCAAGTACAACGGTACAAGCTAATACAACTGCTGGCTTTACATAAGGAAGAGTATTTTCAACGCTTGTTGCAACATCAACTTTTCCAGTATTGGTTGTGGCGCAAGCGCCAAGAAATACGCTCAAAAGAGCAACTGCAATTAGATTTAATTTATTCATATATTTTCTCCAGTTCTTTTTTCTGCTTCATTTGTTTGAGCTACTGTTCCACCAGTAACTGCTGCATCTTTTACTGTTAATGCAAAAACTATACCACTTACAACTGCAACTAATTTTGCTATTCCAAGAATATAAACTTCAGCTTGATCTGGAAGAAATGCTACCAATGAAGGATCAGAGTGAATTGCTATTGCTGTGCAAACTGCTACAACTGTGGCTATTCCAGATGAACTAGATCTCCAATTTGGGCCAAATATTTTAGATAGCATAGTTTTCATAATAGATTACACCTGTATTATTATACTCTATAATATTTAATAAATCAATATTTTCTTCTGATTATTAAGATAAGAGTACATTAAATTTCCACTTGCATAAATTCCTCTAGAACTAGCATTATCTGGATCAAGATCAAAGTTAAAATGTAAATTAGCAATTTTATTAGAATTAATATTTGAACTATATTCTATAGCATCGAATTTACAACCACTAAAAGTAAATTGTGTAGGATAAACGTCATTTCTAGTTGAAGCAAAATTTACTACTATATTATAATCATCATTTCTATTTAAAGTATCAAAAAATGAACCACTTAAATTTTCTTTTACAATAAAACTAGTATTTAATTTTCCATTAATTGGAAATTCTATTTTTTTGATAATTGGAAATTTATAATTAACGCTTTTATAATTTTTTCTATTAAAATTTAAATCAAAATTTAAACTTTGTATTGTCTCATTATAAAATAAAACCCCAGTGCTATTATTTGTATAAAAAGTAACGCTAGCATCTCCTGGTAGGAGAATATTTTCTCCACTCAAATTTGATTGGGTATAATTTAAATTTTTTGGAATTATAATTGTATCTGTACTTATTTGATTAATTCCAGATTTCAAGTCTAAAAATGCATACTTCACTCCAGATCCACTATTATAAAAAATGATATTATCTGCAGTATAATTTTGAGTAACTAATGGTAAATTTCCAACTGAAACATCAAAAGCATAAGTATTTAAAGAGCAATTTTGAAAATGAAGCAAACTATAATTTGGACTATTTTTATCTATTACATCTCCAGTTGTAGTTGGATTAATAAATGAACTTGATATAATTGCATTTTCTGCATTAATATCATTTTCATCTTTATTAATGACAAGATAAAAATCTTTGTTATTAAATAAAAGATTATTTGTGCATAATCCAGAAAACATTGGTAAATATCTACCAGAAAAATGATTAACATCAAAATTTAATCTATTCTCATTTGTAATTCCATCTGGAATATAAGAAAAATCAAATGTTACTTGTGGATTTCCAACTACTCCTCTAAATATATATTTTTTAGAAGCCATTCCATGTAGTTCAACAGTATTGCTATTTATTCCATAATTAAAGCTTTGTATTTTTTCTAATCTTTTTAAAATCTTAGAATTAGCAAGATAATAATCATTACCATTTGAGTATTCTCCAGAGTATGGAGCTACAAATAGTCCTTGTGTATTATAAATAATCCTATTTTTGGGCATTAACCTTAATCCTTAAATAGAATTACACTATATTTTAAAATGAATTTTAATTGAATGGGAATCTATTAAATGAACCAGTGTTGTATAAACTTGAAACTTGACCAGATGTTAAAGCATAGTTTTTCCAAAAGCCTAAATATCTAATTACTGTCGGTGTGCTAAAAGCAGTATTATTAACTGGTGTATTAAAACTTCCAAATGGAGCTGCTCCTATACCAAAGCCTTTAAACGATGGATTATTATAGAACCCCGCTGGTCCTGTATAATTTCCAGATCCTTGTAAGGCGCCATCAATATAAAGAAGTATAGCTTTACTATAGCTGTCATTAACTCCAACAATTTGATGATATCCTGTATCTGTAATAGCGGTTTTAGATTGTACTCTTTGGTAAGTTGGCCCTGCTCCAGGAACTTGAAATTTAAAAGTTAAAAAATTACCACCACTATAAATAATACTATTTAGACCTTGTCCAGAAAGATTATATTCGAAACCAAATCCTAATTTACCATAAATACTACCAAGTAAAAATTGATTTTGCCAAGCGCTATTTTTATTTAAACGTCTTGTTTCAAAGCTTATAGAAAAACTTTCATTTAATGTAGTGGGTTCTACTAAATTAGAACTGAAATTTAAAAATCCACCTTGATTAGTATTACTTCCTGTTGCTCCAGGTAAATATGCTCCTCCAGAAGAAAATGTAGCAGCCACATCTGCTCCTATTGGAGAGAATTGATAATCACCATATGTTGCATCTATATTTTTTGTAAAATTCCACCAATTTGAAGGTTGAGGTATTTTCGATGCGAAGCCTAATACTTTTTTAGATGATATGGCTTCTGGCTTAACGCTTTCCCAAGTAGCCAAAGCGCTTCTTGACCAACTATTATCTGCTAGGCAATAATAAACATAATTTTTATCAAAAGCCAAATTCCCCTTTTTGCCTGGTGATGTTGGTTCTAGAGGAGTGGCAACCAAAGAAAGATCTCTATTTAAAGTTCCGTCTACAACTAATCTATATCCAGAAACAACAAACTCATTAGTAACATTGTTAACTATTAATTGTCTGTTTGGATCATTATAATAAATTGTATTTAATTCAGCCATATTATGATACTCCAGCTGTTGCTGTTACACTTATCCATCCAGTATAACTATTATTTTTTATTCCTACTATTTTTAAAGATACTGGAGAGCTTAAACTCAAAGTAGAGTCGGCATTGTCAAATTTTTGACCATTATATCCAGTAATAAAAAGTGGTATACTAGAACTAATATTTTTAATTGTTAAAGTTTGCGTGTCTGTAATATCTGGTAAATATCCAGTATATCTCTTAGAATCATCAGAAACAAAAACTGTTAGAGCGTTTTCAATATTAAAATTTTGATTTTTATATAAAGCATAGCTTGTATAAAGGTTTTTATTTTCGTAGGCATCGCCACTAACCCTAACGTATCTAGTATCTAATTGACCAGATTGAGTTAATTGAGCCGTAAATACTTGAAGTCCATTAAATGTACGCATATATTTTATTACACAAAAAATTAAACTTTACTATGATATAATAAACCAGCTAAATAGCTTGTAATTTGATGCTCTGAAGCTAATTCTTGTATAGAATTTACTTGTTCAAAGTTTTTATCAAAAGGTTTATCTAGATAGTCTTTAATTTTAGAGCTCCAATTTTCTGGATTTTCATTAGCTATAATAACTTCAGTTAATTTTTCAGAATCTTCTTTTTGCTGATTAGTTAATTTTTTAACGTTAAATTTTTTTCTCAATTCAGATTTGACTTCTTCTTCAAGAGTTTGGCTAGCTAATATATTTTCTTTAATTTTTGATAATGAAAAATTAGCTTTAACTTGGGCAGGTTTTTTTCCAATTGGGGATACATTTTTTGTGGTTTGTGGCGTTCCAGTTCCTGCTGGTCTTCCAGGTTGGCCAGCCGATCCTCCAATAATGGGTTGGTAAAAGCCTTGGTCTCTCAAGTCTTTGAATTTTTGTTGCGATTCTAAAGATTCTTCTTCAGTTGGTAGTCTTCCCTTTTCAATTGCTTGAATACCTTCCTGCGGAGTAAGTACCCCAAGCTCCATAAGTCTATTATAGACTCTAGAAAATTGAGTATCATCCTTAAGATTCATGTCTTGGAAGTGTGGTGTTGGAAAGTTTTTAAAACCAAGATCTTTACTCATTCTTCTAATTTCTGGAATTAAGAATTCATTAAGAAATACTTCACGACCTTGATTTAATCTTTCTACAAATACTTTAATTTTAATACTTTGATTAGCAAATTTTTCGCTTCCAATAAGAACATTATTTAATCCAATTTGAATATCTTTATCTACAACTTCATACTTTTGTGGTCCAATTAAATTAGCTATATCAGGAATAACAAATTGAGCTTTTGTTGTATAATCGGCTATAAGTACTCTGCCAATACTTTGATTTTCAAATAAAGATTGCATCGCTTGTAAATTTTTTGGATTTACTCCACCTTTATCTGGTTCTGCGCCCATAGTTACCAATAAAATAGCCTGTTGCATAGTTCTTGTAACTGCCATATCCATTTTTTTCATTTCAAGTTTCCAATTAATATCATCAAGAACTGGAAATCCCATTGGAACAGAAAGTGGTTCATAATCTTGTTTTTTATAAAAAACTGCTGCTAATTTTGTTTTGTCTAATGGAACAAGTATGTATGAATTATTTCTACTTTTAATTTTTTCTTTAATATCATCTGGTAGAGAATTGTACACTTCTAAGTCTTCATCTGTTTTGGGACTTCTTAACCTTTCTAATTCATAATCACTTAATAGTTTATAATAAACATTAAAAGCATAGTTTACTGTTCCACCAACATAAATATCTGCAGGATTAATAATAGTATATCTTGCTGGCAATTTAATAGATCCATCTTCTGCTATAGTTTTTAATTTAGAACCAAAAGTTTGGGTTACTTTTAATAATTGCTCTGAGCTTACTACTGTATCAAATCTATAAACAAATACGTTTCCACTTCTATAATACTCTCTAAAAAATTGATCAAGGAAACTCGCTAAATTAATTTTCTTAAAATATGCATCAAAAAATTCTCTTGATTTTTGACTTCCACCAGTAAGATAAATTGGACTACTTGAAAACTCCGTCATTAGATCTATGGTGTTTCTAAAAATTGCTACATTATAATACGCTTTTTGACATAGAGTTATAGCATCCCTTACGTCTAGAGTGGAAAGATTCTTAACATAATTTGAATATTTAAAAGGAATTAAACCTTTGTCAATATTGGCGAATCTATCAGTTCTTTCTATTGTAGAGGAAGCATTCCTTCTGAAGGAAGTATTAGATGTAGAAGCTCTAATTTCCGCTATTTTTGCTCTTCTATTATCGCTATTTGATTCACTGCCGTATACCATTAAAGGTACATTCTCTTGAATGGAGGCTTTTGTTTCTTGTATTTTTTTATTCTTTTTACTCATAAAATCTTATATATTACACTTAATTAATCATTATAGGGGAGAATGTGCTGGATATTTGTTCTTTTGGTGCGTTTATTATATCATAATAGCACTTTAAACCCCAATTTGCTAATAAAAGTGCAGAATAATTATCTTTTCTAGCTTTATTAGCAGAGCTGCTTCTTTTCAAGTGTTGAGGCAAATCAAATGACTGAGTACCTCTAGCTGTAGATGAATGTTCTACTAGCGTGCATTGTTTTTTGGTTTGATAAATAAAGTCGTCTTGGTTTTCAATAAAATCTAGAGTAGACCAATCTTTCTTTTCTTCTGTTTTCATTAAATCTAATGGAATATTTTGAGAGAATACAGATTCAAAAAAATTATCATTAGCACAAGTTTTGCTGGCGAACCATACTTTTTTATAATCAATAGACGCTTGTAAGTGCTCGTTTGCTTTGCGAATAAAATTACTTGTAAAGACTTGGTTGAAAGCTATTTTCTTTGATTCTAAATTATAATTATTTCTAATTTTACGAATTTCTTGATCATAATCTGCACCTTCTAAATCAGAATTAAATTCAAAAGAATTGATTATTAAATTATTGCCTTTAAATAATTCAGATTGATTACAAGCAGAAAGAAATACGTCTGCTCCAGCGTTATCTAAAATCATAAATACAATATTAAAATTAGTCATAATATAATATAAATAATTAACATGATTTTTTAAATTTCCTAATCCAGCATAAGTATGAACTAATGTTCCAGTTTTAGTTTCTTCATCGATCTCCATAACTGCCATAGCAAAATAATCTGCGTTAGGACTATCACTCATATTAGGATCAATCGCAAGAATATATTTTTTTCCAGGAGTCCCTTTCATTAAAGTGTGCGGAGCTTGACCATTTGGAATGGTACAATCTTCCATCTTTTTTGCACTAAAATAACTATCACTACCATCAATAAATCTTGCGCAATACTCTCTCAAAAAACTACTATGACTTGATCCTCCATTTTGAGCTTCTTCAATAATTGTTTTATCTATCATCTCTAATGGTAAAGCTTCATAACTTAATTGAGATACAAAATAAGACGCTTCTGTTTCTTCTTTTGAATGAATTTTTTCTATCCATTCATTGTATGTTTTATAAAGATTTTCAAACGTATAACTTGCCGAAGATAAAGCTATCATTTTGCTATTATTTTCAAAAACCATTCTGTCCTCTTCTTTCATTGCTCCTTCTCTAATTAAAGTATCCTCCATTTCTCTGATTTCCATTCGTTCTTTCATGTTCTGTGGAGCGACTAAGAATGGCATTAATACAGTTTTAACAATATCTTCTGATAACAAAAGAAACTCATCAAGTACAAGTACATTAGCCCGAAATCCTCGAATCTTTTCTCCGCTTAAAGGAATAGCTACAATACTTCCACCATTAATCGACCATTCGTATTGATCATTTCTTTTACTTTTTGAACCAAAAGCTTGTTGAAGAAGTTCTGCTCCTTTACTATTTACAATTTTTTCTAGATTATTAAATATGAATCTAGCTGTTCTGAAAGTTGGTCCTGCGATTAGAATTTTAGTATTAGGTTCAAAAACACATTGAAGAAAACAAAATATACTTGCGATAAAACTCTTACCACAGCCTCGACCAAATACGCACATGCTAAAGTTTCTGTTTAATAAACCCTTAAGATGAATTTCTTGATATGGCGCTAGTTTAATTCCACTAATAAGTTCGGTAGTAAAGCCTAAGTTCGCTCTTAAAAATTTGGCAAGAGAGATTTTGGCGTCTTTGTCATTAAGAATACCTTTAAGTTCCATTAATTCTTTATTAATATCTGGATAATCTTTTTTATATTTATCTGGAGAATACATCATAAAAGTTTTAAATCGTAAGCTAATTGAAGATCTATTTGTTTATAAAAAGATTTTGATGTAAAAATAGATTCAATCACTCTTATCATTTCTCCTCTTCCGTCTACAAAAAGAAATTGTAAGTTATCGTAATTTTGCAATAACTCCCTAGTGTTATGAAATATATATTCTGGAGTTGCCTTAATTTTTTTGCTAATATGTGGAAGATATTGAAAACTAAGCGCATTGGATAGTTTTTCTTCAACTATAACAATTAAATATGCTCCACTTTTCTTTGCTCTATCTATTTCGTTTTTAAATCTATCAAAATTTTTAACGCTCAATGTGCTAATAAAATCACTTAAGCTTTTTCTTTCTATAAAACATTTGGCATCATTGCTACAAGAATAATCTCCAACTGGTAAAGTCTTTATTTCGAATTTTGTATCAAATTTTAACCAGCTCTGTTCTCTTGTATCAACGTATATAATTGATTTTTTGTTTAATTGATTTTTAAATTGATCTGTTATATTATTTGGGTGAATAAATCTATTCTCTAGTCCTAAACTTGAACAAACATCATAATAATCATCAAATATCTTATTATAAAAAACTACAGATGGAGCCATAATCGTTCTCAACTCTACTTGCGAAGGGCTGTATATTAAATTTTTATCATTTTTTCTTTTAAATAATAGCTGTTTGCAATATTCTTGGGCTTTTTCGATTGATTGTTGTTTAAGCCATTTTTTCATACTATTCTTATCGTTGAAATCGCTATTTAAATATTGTTCTTTAGTTTTAAAATTAATAAGCTCACCTGTTAGTAAATCTCGTCTTTCAAAATATTTTTGATAATATTTGACTTTATTTAAACCATAACCTTTGAGAGACATATGTAATGCCTTTTCACTTGGAAACTCTTTTCCATCTACTTTGCATATGACTGACATAAATTTATCCGTTTAAAATATCGTCTTCTGATATTCCAAGTATCCTAGCTTTTAATTCGTCCATTGAACCAAGCCTCTCGATTTCTTTTTTGATGCTATTTTTTCTAAGTTCTGCTATTTTTATTAATTTTTGCCTGGATTCTTCTTGCTTCCACATTTCAACAAGGTTTAAAATGCTGGCGTTTTCTTTAACCTGCTTACTAAGTCTTTCGCTTCTTTTAACTTTAAGATCTTGTAATAGTTTTTGTTGGCGATTAACGCAATCATTATATTCTTTTCTTGCTGTGCTACTAGCTTCTACTACTGCCATTGGAATTTTACCATCTTCTTGAGTCGCTATATCTATTTGATCTTGTAGTGCTGTAATTGTTTGTTGAATACTAGATGATATTACAACCTCTGTTGCTAAAACAATATATTGATCAACTTCTTCTTGAGTTAAATCACTTTTATCATAAGTATATCTTACGAAACTGCTTTCAAAAAGATCTCTGTCATTTTCATCGCTATAAAGATTAATTTGATGAGTAAATCTATAAGTATTCATATACCCAATTAAAGAATTGACTTCTTTTTTTTGTCTTGGGGTAATTTTTTCTTTATCAATTCCATCTAATATATATTTATTAATTTTAACTATCATTCTATCTTCGCTTCGTGGAGATTTGTAAACTTCTGTAGCGGTATTTTCATTTACATCATTAAGGTATTTAATATTGCTTGGAATATTTTTCATGTAATCAAGAATACTTCTTGTTTCTTGAGAAAGATTAGTTAAAGATTCGTTTTTAAATAAAATTTTAGCTATCTCTATGCCTGTCATTGTAGCGCAATTATTGCTAACATACTCTTTTTGATCTTCTGTTAAATCTATTAATCCTTTAGCTTGATATTCATGACTTTTTTTAGGTTTAATTTGTCTAGATGCAAGAAAATTTTTAACAGCTTTACCCTCTTTGCTTCTTCCATCTAAATCATCTCTATTAAAAGCTAATTTAACTAATTCATTTAATGATGGTGGATTATCTGGCCGATTGTTCCATTCTTCCAGCATTTTTAACTGCTGTTCTTCAGTTATAATGGGAATATCTTCGCTCATATTATTCTATATCTATGTCACCATTGTATAAATATTTTTTAACTTTAATTATAATTGATTTTTTTAAATTTTTAACTTGTTTGTATCCAATTTTTCTATTTTTTTCATTAGTTTTATAGCCCATAATTTTAGCTGTGTCTTCTTCAGATTTGTGTTCTATGAAATGTAAAGAATAAAATTTCCATTCTAATGGTTTTAGTATTTGTTGCATTTTCTTATGTATATTTTCAGCAGTTTTTTCTACATTAATTGAATTATGTGGTATATTGTGAACTTCTTGACTGTGATTTTCTAATGCTACTGGTAGTTTAATATCGTATGCTGATTTTTTACTCTTTTCCCATTTTGCATACAAAGGACATTTACTACATTGTGATCCGTAAATATTGCAACCATCTTCTTGATCTGCTGCAGCGCATTTTAAGCATGGTCTTGAATAATTTCCATAAGTATTTCTAATGAGGTTTTTGATTTGGTTGCTTGCTATTCTATTTATCCATGGAGCTAGAGGTTGCTTTTGGTCATACATATCCCATTTTTTATAAATATGTATTCTTAATATTTGAGCAACATCATTAAAATCCATCCACGCTAAAGCGGTCAGATTCCATTTATTTTTTCTTTTATTAATTTCTTTATTTATCTCTAAGATCTTGCTTTCAAATGACATTTTTGGGGATTTCATTTTCCTTTTTTACTTTTTCTAATTGAACCCGCTTCTTTTGCAAAATCTTCTAATATTTTCTTTTTTGAAAGTTTTTTATTTGGGACTGGATTATTGAATTTAATATCTTCTTGATCATGATTGCTAGTACCAAGTAAAGATCCCAATTTTACAGATTTATTCTTAGGAATATCTAAATCCATTTGTAGGTTAGATATATTTGGTACATGATTCAAGTCTTCACCTTCAGAATCATCATCATAGTCATAATCTGCTTCTACATTTAGATTTTTGACTTTACTTTCTATTTTTTTAACTTCTACTTTATTAGTAACAGATATATTATTATATGATTTACCACAATTTGAGCAAAATAATGGTGGTTTTATAGAATATTCTGTTGGAGAGCCACAATCTGTACAGTATTTTTTCATTATATAATAGTATTATATACTATAAATAGAGTTTAATCTAAATAAATTAGCTCTGCTACACCTTTTTTGTTTATTAGGATATAACTAGATTTTAATTCACAAAAACTTCCAGTATTAATATATTCAATATTTTTAATATTATCATGATCTGCTGTATGAGAATGCCCACATATAATTGAATCTTTTTGTTTAATTTTGCAGTAGTTTATAGCATTATTTTTTAAATTAGCGGTTTTTTCTGTAAATGAATTAGAGCTTTTTTTAAAGAAATCTTCTGCGTATGGATGCAAATCTCTTATAAAGAAATAAAATTTAACTAAAATATTAGTAATCCATTTAAGTTTTGTAAAATATAAATCAAAAATATCACCGTGTAAGCAAATAAATTTTTTATTATTAATATCAAATGAATATTCATTTTTGCATTTAAAACCCAACAGAATACTCATAAATTCTGCTTTTAAAAAACAATGATTGCCTATTAAGTAAATGATTTCAGATTTTTTAGATAATTTTCTTAGTTTAGATAACACTTTCCAATGATTTTTTTTTAATCTTTTTAAATTATGATGATCAAAAAGGTCACCTACGATTAATATTTTCTTTGCTTTTGTTTTATTTAAAACTTTTAATAGAATATCCGCTTTACAATCTTTATCTCCAAGATGCACATCAGAAAAAGCTAAAATTTCATACATATCTTAATATTATTAAGACAATTGATATGATTTTCTAGTTTTTATTGAAAATACTTATTTTATTAAATAAGTATAATTAAACCAAAGTTAATAGATATTTTAATCTATTTAAACTGCCAAGTATCTCGTCTCGCGTATTTAATAAATCTGAATCTCGAGCCTCATCAAGCATATCATTTAATCCAATCAAAAATTCAATATATGAATCTGTTGCGGTATTAAAATTCAAATCAGAATAATTTGACATTTCAAGATTAAATTTAGAAGCGGCGATTACTCTGCCATATTTACCCATGTATGTTTCAATAAAAGTATCTATGCTTTCATCTAAGCTCTCGTAAATTTTTCCAAAACTTTTGTGCTGTGAGAATGAGGTAGTTTGCCAATGGAAAATTTGATATTGCTTTTGCATTTGAAGCATTGCTGTTTGAATTTTTTCTCCATCTAAAGATTCAGTATTTTGATCATCTGGAATATCGACTATATTATCTTGAGCTTTAATTTCTGGCGCTGGTGCAGTTACTGCTGTATTAGTTGGTTCTTTAATTTTGTTCATATTTTTAATATCTTCTGTAAAATCTACTTCAATTTCGTTTGCTTTGCTTTTCTTTTTTGGATTGCTATATGTATTTAAACAAATTGCCACTTGTTGTTTATTTTCCATTTTTGGATTATCTTTATTAACCTTGTGCATGCAACGATTCATGTAATCGTTTTGTTTCTCGTTGTCCTTTGGCTGGGGAATCGGCATGTATGTTATTACACACGTTTTAATACTAGTGTAAGAATAGATATGACCATTTCTACTAGTTTAATTTGTTTTGCTGTATTAGTCTATATATATTATTTAGTAGAAAGAGTTAAGTAGAATATATTTAATTAAATGGATAAGTCTTGCCAGCCCCAGCGTTATAAAGAGATGTGATTTCTTCTTGGCTCAATGCCCTATCCCAAACACCTACTTCATCTATTTTTCCATCTAAAGGAAGAGGATTAAATTCATTATCATTATAATTTATATCTGTATAATATTTACCAAGAAGAAATCTATCTATATCTGGAGCTAAAATTGATCCAGAGTATTCAGATGAACCAACAGATGTTCCATTAACGTATAATATGCCGATACTTCCATCAAAAGTTAAAACCAAATGA
>Ga0209085_1000566_pt1 | contig 26725 bp, 37 predicted proteins | sample C_131016_EF_Meta_FD_187310 | JGI IMG/M metagenome (GOLD analysis project Ga0209085, IMG submission 187310) | Freshwater microbial communities from Lake Croche, Canada to study carbon cycling - C_131016_EF_MetaG (SPAdes) (version 2) | ecosystem: Environmental > Aquatic > Freshwater > Lake...
TGCTATGCCAATTAAACACCTGTTTGAATTAGCTTGCGAAAGTTTAGGTTATACACTAGAGATTGATGCAGCAATAAACGAAAATGTAAGTAAGTTTTTACAATACGGGCATATTCTTGAACCTAGTCAGTTAACTTATTCGGATGCGTGGAAATCATCTTTAAGTATTGGAGTAAAAGGGACGGCAACAAATACTAAGATTGTTCCAAGTACTGGCAGTCCAACAACGGATAATTTATGGAATAGAAATATGGTGGCTTATACTAATGCGGTTATCCCAAATTATAGCACATCAGGCATAAGAGATACTATTATCACCGTTGGCACAGCAATAAGAGTTCCAAAGGTAGGATTCAAAAACATGTTTATTCCAAAGGTATGGTTTAAGATTGATTATACTTTATTAGCAGGAACTTATGACGATGAATTAACTGGGCTTACAGTTCAAATAATTCAAAGCATTTCAGGTGCGGAAACAGGGGTCAGTTCACTAGATTTAAGTGTAGATTTAAGAAATCAAAATTTATACTTTGAGTTAGATGAATTTGAAAGTAGTCCAAACATTGAAGCTACTTATTATTTAAGAGTGTACATTGAAGGTAGATTTAGGCAAACGGGAGCAATTGGCACTAATAGTTTAAGTATTGAGTTAAAACCAATAACAGCATCTATCCTTGACAATCCTAATGCAGTAGCAGGAACTTTGGGATTTATTCTTGAAAACGTTAGTACCAATGTAAACGAATCCTATCCTATTGAGGTAGGTCAATGTATTCCAAAAATTAAAGCAGTAGATTTATTAAAATACATCTGCAATTATGGTTTTGTATTTCCAAAAATTCAAGGCAAGACGATAACTTTAACTAGTTTGCAGACTAGCAGCATTTCAGGTACTACACTTAATTGGTCAGGATTAGTTGATTATACAGACGGTGTAAAAGTAGATTTTAGAAATGATAACTATTCAAGAAATAATTTTTGGAGTTATAAAAGTGACGATTTACTTGTAGGTGAAAAAGGCAATATACCTATGCTTAGTCGAACAACTACTAAAGATGCTACCATTTATGAAGCACCTTTTGCAATAAGTAATACTGCATTTCCTCTATACGGATTTACTTATGCACAGCCTAAAATTTTAACACTTAAAGCACCAAATCAATATTTTATTTGGAATCAAACTAATCGAGGAACAAGGTATGTTAAGGGCGATATTGTTTACGATGGTAGCAATTATTATGAATGTACGGTTGATGCGCTTAAACAATCAAGTCCAACTACTAATCCTGGATTCTTCAAATTGGTACAATGGCATGAAGCGTTTCAAGCAGGTGTAAGCACTCCAATTATTTTATATTGGGATGGTCGTAAAACAGGTTTAGATTATTATCAAGTTACCCAAGTAGTAACAGATACGGCAGCAAGTTATGGTGATCCAAACACAGACGTAGATGTTTATGGTGTATCATGGGCAAATCTTAACGGTAGAGTAATTAGTCCGTTTGCAAATTTATACGCACAACTTCAATATGAGCCTACTTTTACCCAAGCCATAGCCACAGCATGGGCAAACATTCCAAAAGCTATGCAGGTATCAAGAAAGGTTTATGTATCTGTATATTTGGAATCGTGGCAAGTATCTGAATTGCTTGACAATTTGAATAGCTTAATTTATATTCAAGAATTGTCAATGAATTTTTACCTAATGCAGCTAAACCAATACTATTTAGGTGCGCAACAACTTACTCAAGTAATCCTTTTACCTGCCTAATGGAAACTAAGATAATATCAATCAGCTACAATTCAGACAAGCTTGCAGCACAAGCAGCGGATTTAGCTAAAAAGATTGAGGAAACAAAGGAACAACTGAAACAGCTAGATAAAACTAGCCCTGATTTTGCTAAGGCATCGGCTGAACTTAATGTTTACAAAAAGGAATATAGCAATATCAACAAGCAGATTGAAGCCAACATCGTTTTAAACAAACAGGATGGTAAAAGCGTGTATGAATTGCAGCAAGCCAACATAGCTTTAACTAAGCAATACGACAACCTAACTGAAGCTGAACGTAATAGTGAGGAAGTAGGCGGTCAATTACAGGCAAGTATTAAAGCAATTACAGACCAACTGAAAGGACTTGAAGGGCAAACAGGTCGCACGGGTCGAAATGTAGGTAACTATGAGGAAAGCATAGTTAGTGCTGCAAATACAATTGACGGCATGAAAGCTAAACTCAAAGACTTAGAAGCGCAACTTGCTGTAACAGATGTAAATTCAACTGACTTTAAAGCAATGCGTAAAGATGCGGATGATTTGACCTTAGGAATCATGCAAGCTACTGGCAAGGTCGATGAGTTTGGGGAGAAGATGGCAAAGAACCCAGCCAAAGAGGAAATGAACACTTTGGGAGATGTGGCAGTGGGGCTTACATCTTCACTTGAATTGCTCAATTTACAGGGTGACGAAAATAGCACGGCAGCGGAATTACAAGCCAAAGCCACAAAAGCCTTAGCGGTTGCAAGTTTATTGCGTAATATCCAAATTGGGTATGGTAGCTTGATTGATGCCAAAGACATTGTAATCAAGAAAGCAAGCACCGCAGCGGAATACGCTAGGACGGTGGCAGTAAACGGCGCAGCAGCAGCACAAAGAGTGTTTAATCTAGTGCTAACCATGAATCCTATTGGGCTAGTCGTGGCAGCGATTGGACTTGCAGTGGTGGCATTTACTGAATTAACTCAAAAGAGTAAAATATTCAGCACAATCTTTCAAGCTTTAACACTTCAATTTCAGATAGCTTGGAAGTTATTGCAGCCATTATTGGAATCTATGGGATTGGTGGATTCTGAAGCAGAAAAACAGGCAGCTAAAAGGCAAGAGGAAACCCAAAAGCAAGCAGACAATTTGGACAAGGTCGGCAAGAAATACAAAGACCAAGCGGACTTGCTTAAAGCCTTAGGAGGGGATGAAACTAAAATCCGTGAACTGCAAAGAAAGCAATTGATTGAGCAATTGGCAGTAGTTGAAAAGGTAGCCAAATACACAAAAGACAAGAATGCCGAAACCATTGCATCTGACAAAGAGAAATATGAAGACCAATTACAGGCACTAAAATTATTTGATGCTGAAAGTGGCAAAATTAAAGAGGCTCAATTTGATAAAGATGCTAAAGATTTACTAGATGCGCAAAAGAAAAAACGTGATTTAGCAAATAAAGAATTACAAGTTGCAGCGGACTTGCTCAATGCCAAAGCTGACCTAATGGACAAAGGAAGTAAAAAGGAGTTAAGCACTCGTATTCTTGCAATCCAAAAGATGAAGACGGCTGAATTAAACAATGCAGAATTGACGGCACAGCAACGGGAACTAATCAGCCTGAAATACAAGAAACAAGCAGATGACCTTGTAAGCACATACAATCAAAAAATTGCGCAAGATAAAATCAATCTTGATTTATCTGTAATTGATAAAAAGCTATCAGCGGAAAAGCAAGGCAGTACTGCATACTTTGAACTGCAAAAAGATAGGCTACTAAAGGAAAAGGAATTAAAGCTTATCAGTGCTAAAAACGACGTAACAGCTAAAACGTTGATTGAGGCTGAATACAATTTGAAATTACTCGAGATGACTAAGGCTCGTGTAATAGCTGAGGGCAAGATTAGCGAGGAAACTCAAATTGCTGCAATTAACACTAGACTAAATGAGGTCGAAAAAAATAGTGCCGAAGAATTACGTCTGCAAAAAGAAAAGATTGATTTACAGCTAAAACTTGATACCGATAGGGTTAATGCCGAAATAGCTAATGAGGAACTAAAAAATGCAAAGATTAAAGAATTGAACTCAAAGGCAATAATTGACACTAAGGCAGCGGAGGATGCAAATGTAAAAGCTAATGCAGATGCTAATAAAACAAAACAAGATAACGACAAAAAAACACAAGATGATAAAATAGCCCTTGTTCAACAAACATCTGACACGGTTGCAGGTATTGCAACTCAATTAAATACTTTGCTTGCCACAATTGACACTGTTTCAAAAAACAAAGAATTAAAAGATGCAGGTAATAATGCCAAAAAGAAAGAGGAAATCGAAAAGAAATACGCTGAAAAAGCTAAGCAAAGGCAAATAACTCAAATTACTATTGATACAATAGTAGGTGCTGCAAATGCTTTTATGAGTGGATTAAAGATTGACCCTAGTGGTATTTTAGGTGGTATATTGGCAGCCTTAGTAGTAGCGCAAGGTGCTGCATCTATTGCAGCGGTGGAAAGCCAAAGGTTTGCGTATGGTGGTGTGGTTCAAGGCTCGGGAAATGGTGACACAGTGCCAGCCATGCTCACACCGGGCGAGATGGTAATGCGCAAAGATGCTGTTAGTCAATACGGTGGAACTTTATCTGCAATCAATGAATCCGTAGGTGGTCGAGGCATTGCAGGTTTATCAGCATCAAGAATTACAGCACAACCAAACAATAACGACATAGTAAGCGCAATAAAGCAAATGAAGCAACCAATCGTGACTGTAAGGGATTTACAGTTTGGCTTGCAAGACAATTCAGTAACTCAAGCAAGAACAACTATTTAATTATGAATACTAAGAAGTTCGTTTATTTAATACAAGCTAGGCAGTGGAATAGCTTTTACAATGACCTAGTGACAGACCATTCAGACCTAGTCATTTTGTTTTGGGATAAAAAACAGGTTTTTAAAAAAGAAGGTATTACTACAATTTATTACGGCAAGAATGAGGATGGCAGCCGTAGCAGTTGGAATCAAGGTCGTAACTATCTGTATGAGTATGCTAAAAAGAAAGGCTATGAGTACTTTATCTTTATGGACGATGACTTGTTAGTTAAAACTAACAAAGGTGTTAATCCATTTAGATACTTTGAACTAATGATAAACCTAGTGAAGCCAGCGTGTGCGGTTGGCAATTACGATTGGCACTATCATGAAGGTAATGAACTAGACAAGCAAAGTAGCGTTCAAACAATCAGGGCGACCGATGCAATACTTTACGCTATGCACAGGGATGCAGCTGAATTGCTTTTACCTTATCCTGAACAATGGGATAAAATATCATGGTGGAAAAGTCAAAACGCTATCAACAACCTAGCAATGACCTACTATAAAGGCGATGTGGTACAATTTAATGATTTGACTGTAAGCAATAGTATGCACAATGACTATCCAATTTGTGGTGCAAACAATTACAACGATGTTGAGGCTTTAATTTATCCACAATTACCTGATGTGTACAAGCCTAATTGGGTGGATTGGCAAACTTCACTTTACAAAGCACATGGTGAGGTGGTTTGCAATGGCAATTATAAACGGGAGAAAACCATATTTTTAGACTAAAAAAGAGAGGCTACACAATAGCCTCTTTTTTTGACCCTAATACACCAAATTTAACCAAATTAACTACTTATTTTTAGCTATGCTCTCCCGAATAAAGGTGCATAGTGATTGACCTTTGTCTTGCGCTTTTTTTATAGCTTGTTTTTTTTCATCGGGAGTTACCCTGATTTTAACTTGCTGATATTTGGTTTCTGACTTTTTCATGTGTACCAAATTAATTGTGACAAAGATAATGATTTAATGTTGCACTATGGCAACGAAGATAATTCGAATTCTAACGTCTATTGGTGAGGAACAATGGGAGTATTCAGCCCTTGTTTGTGCTGAACAACTTGACGGTTTAACTGCTAACGACAAACTAGTAGTAGAAATTGCATCAAATGGTGGCAGTGTTATCGAGGGCGAAAAGATATTCACACTACTTAGACATGCACCTTGTAAAGTTGAGATTAAAGCAATCGGATTAGTAGCATCAATTGCTACTTTGATTTATTTGGCTAGCCCAAACAGGTCGGCTTTAAGCAATGCAAGGTTTATGATTCACTCCCCGTGGCTAAATGCAGGTAATGTGAATAGCAAACAGGCTTCACAAATTGCCGAAAACTTACAAGGTGAAGAAACTAGGTTAAAAGGCTTCTATGCGCAAGCAGGAATTGATGTTAATTCTGAACGATTTACACAACTTTTTGAAAACGAAATCTTCTTTACAGCTACTGAAGCGCGTAAAATGGGATTTGTCAAGAATATCATTTACAAACAACCAGTACTCAATATGAACCCACTAGTAAAGCAGGCGAGAGCCTTGCAAAACAGTATGATTAATTTTGTTAACAAAGTAGCAGGATTAAAGGCAGAACTTGTCACGGTAACAACTACTGATGGCGTTGAACTAATTATCGATTGCGCAGGTGCTATGCCTGCAATTGGTGATATTTGTACTTATGCAGATGGTACTCCAGTTGAAGTTGGAGGTTACATGCTTGCAGATGGTAGTGTGATTAACATTGACGAAACGTCAACAATTGTTAGCATCACTCCTGATGAGATTGAACCTGAAATGGATGGCATGGAAGAACCAAGCATGGAAGACTTGAAAAAAGAAAATGCTGCAATGAAACAAGAAATGGCAGCATTGAAATCAGGAATGAAGGAATGCGAGGCAGCAGTAGCTGAAATTACTAAGATGCACAGCGAGGCAGTAGCTAAAGTAAAAGCACTAGCCAAAGTAGCACCAATAAGCAATGGTGTAAAGCCAAATGCTAATATTCATGCTCAAAAAGCTAAAGAACAATTAGCAGGTCAAAAGAAGTCATCTTTAGGTGATATGCTTGTGGCTACCAAAGGGAATATCGACAATATTCGCTAATCTAAAATCTACTTACTAACTCTTAAACTTTAAATACAAATGTCACAAATAGGACCTTATACCAGTCCCACCACCTATGGGATTAGTAAACAGCTATTAGCAGAACAACTATCATTTCAGCCTAAAGTATTTGCAATGCCTGCATTTGCAGATTTAGGCATGCGAGTAATTACAGGTGCAAAAGGTCGTGTGCCATTGCAGACTATCAGACGTAGGCAGAATATGCTGAAGTTGGATTCAGGTCCCGGCACACCTACAGCATCAAGCGGAAATCGTGACATCTTCTACGCAGACTTAACTAGACTAGTTATGTTTGAACAATGGGGATGGGATGATTTGAAAGCTACATTGTCAGAGGTTTACATCTCAAGCGGTATGACAGGTATGCGTGGTGACTTAAACGAGTACATTACGCAGTTGTATCAATATCGCATGGCATCAGATTTAGCTGATAACATGATGCAATTAGCATGGTTAGGTAATGTGGATTCTGCTAACTCAAACTACACACAGCTTAACGGTTGGGTTCGTTTGATTCGTCAAGCCATCTATGATTATTCAGTAACACCTAGCTTCTTAAACACTAGGGTTGCACCTTACACATCTAGCACTGCATTAACAGCTAGTTCAGCAGGTGCGTTGGCAGGTTTTCAGCAATGCTACCAACAAGCAGGTGCTGAATTAAAAAGCGTTCCAGTAACTGAAAAGTTCTTCTTATGTTCTTTGGCGATGTACGACTATTACAGCCAATCATTACAAGGCATGAATAACCCATTAGCGTGGACGTGGACTCAGACAACACCTACTGGTGAAACTTTGACTAAGTCAACTTTGACTTACATGGGTATTCCTATTTATCCAATCAGTGCGTATGATAGATATGTTGCAGCGGATTTCAGCGCAAGTGGTGCTAGTTATTTACCTGCTAACTTTATCATGCTTGCAGCACGTGACAACATGGTGATTGCTACAGATGCAGACAGTGCAACGGGATTACCTTTTGATGCTGCAATTGATTTCCGTGTTGAGTATGCTCCTTACGTTCGTGGTACTCTTATCACTTGCGAGCCAGCGTTTGGCGTTCAAATCGCAAATTTCCAAGAAATTTCAGTAGTAGGTTTTTCAGGCAAAAATTACTAAGAATTAGACATGGCAATTTGCAACGCAATTACTCAAAACCTAATATCTGCTTGCGCAGCTTTAGAAGCAGCAGGTGGAGTTCAAGACTTTGCTTACGTTCTTGAAAATAGAGCAGACTTAACTTATACCACTAACGCAAATGGTGGTATTGCAACTATGACTTTAGCCACTGGAGTAAGCTTAGCTAAAATCACAGGTAAAAGATTAAGTAACAGTGCAAACTCAACTTTGACTAACAGTGATGACAGACGTAAATTCTTTAATCATGAAGTTAAATTTGGTGTTTACGCTAACAATAGCGCAGGGATTCATGCTTTGCAAGACTTAATTAAAACTCAAAAGGCAGTGATATTCTTGCCTTTGAATGATAACACTATTAGAGTTTATGGTCTTGATTTTGGAATGCAAACCACAGCCTTTGAAAGTCCTACAGGAACAAAGATTGAGGATGGTATTTCTAAGATGATTACTTGGTCGGACATTCAGTTAAACTTGCCAGTGTATTGTGAAATAGGTGCTAGTTATGCTTTGACTAAAACGGCACTAGACAATCTAACATTTGGCAATTCATACACAGGATAATTATTTAATAGGGTAGGATAACACCTACCCTTTTTTACCTTATGGCACTTGTACCTGAAAAAGAACTTTTAGAACAAATTGCAGCGTTTTTAGATGCCGATGGTAGTCCAAGCGATTTATCAGTTGTGCAACGAGCAGCAGAACTTTACAATTTAGCGACAGGCAATAGTGATTCTTGCAAGTCGTGTAATTTTTACACATACTATAATTATTTTAAGGCATTGTTTACAGTGCCATATTACGTTAAAATGAATACACCACACTTGACTAAGTACAAAATTAACCCAATTCATGCAGACACAGGATGTTTTGTGCTTGATGGCGATAAAATACCTATTACTCAAATGAATAATGGTATAGCTGAATTGTCACTTAGACGTGGATGCAATTGGGTAATACCTATGAGTGAAGCTGAAATTGCAGAAATGGAAGCACAAAAAATTGAAGATGCAATAAATTTTGAAAAAGTAGAGGTTGAAGATGTTGCAGGTGCAATCATTATTTCAGAACCTAAGTTAGCAGTAGTAAAAAAAAGTAAAAGCAAAATCTAATGAGCATTAAAGTAAGTAAGTCACCTTTATTCATTTCCACCTATCGCAATGCAGGTGTGAATATGAAGGGCAATTCATTGAAGATTGGGTATACTCAATCTCAATCGCAATTTCCCTATGAGGCTTCTTACTTGTATCATTACGGATTTCTAAATAACTATCCTAATGAGCTCAAAAAGATTTTATCATTTAGCAGTAGCAGCCTTGCCTGTGCGTCTTTATTAGCTAATTACATATCAGCTAATGGATTTATAAGCAATTATTCTGCAAACCTAAAGGTAAATAACAATCAATCCGCAGACCAAATACTTAGTCACATAGCTAAAGAGATTGTGCTTTGGGAGGGATTTGCTTTGCAAGTTTGGACAAACTTAGATAATGAAGTATGTAAGATTGAGTTAGTGCCATTTGAACTATTACGCAAGGCAACTGACGGTACATTTATTTACAATGAAACCTACAATCTAAACACCCCTAGAATTAGCGAGAAGGTTGAGTTTAGGGCATACAGTGCATTAAGTGACACAGATAGATTAGCACTAGGATTTCAAGATTTAGAAACCTATGGCGCAATTCAAGGTGAGATACTTTACTGCCAAATGCCTAACACCTTATTTGATGGTGTTTACAACTATCCAAACTGGGCAAGTGATATTGATACAATTATAGCAGATTTTCTTGGCGCAAGATTCAGGATGGGAATGTTTAAAGATGGTTTTATGCCATCTGCAATCATTACCTTAATTGATGATAACATGAGCCTTTCTCAGACGTTTGACGAAACTAATAAAGGGCAACCAAGTGAAACCTATCAAAGTCAAATATCAAATGCTTTAGACTCAATCAAAGGTGCTGATAATGCAGCCAAGATTTTAGTCAATGTAGTTGACAATAAAGACAATGCTCCAATCATCAATAGTTTTGACTTAAAGCCAGTAATGGATGGAACTCAAAACATGACTGATTCAATTGATAAACGAGTTTGTAGGGTGTGGGGATTAGATCCGGCAATTATGGGATTGAGCGAGGGAGGTCAGCTAGGCAACAATCAACAACTTAAAATGCTGATTGACATTTTGAACAATGGCAAAATTAAAGGTTACAAAGATTTGATTAAAACGGTTTTTAGAATGCTTTATCCTACTTTCAATTGGGATATTTCAACTTTCAATCCATTGCAGTCTATTGACGAACAGCAATTAAAGGTAATGACTAACGATGAGATTCGAGCATACTTTGGTCTTGAAGTTGTAGCTAACACTAATACTAAGTCTAATGTTGACATACTTAACAGTTTATCACCTTTAGTAGCTACTAAAGTTCTTGAAACCCTCACACCTGATGAGATTCGAGCATTGGGCGGTTATCAACCTTCTACTATTGCACCTAATCCAAATACAAACAATGCTTAGTTTTAGCGACTTTTTAGCACATAGCAGGTTTCCAGCATCTTATAATCAGGTATGGTTTGCAGATGCTGAAAGGTACATAAGTGAGTTTGAACTTATGCCGATAACAGGTCGTAATTTGTGGCAAGCTTTGTCAAATGTCAGCACTAATGTTATTTCAGCGTACAATGTAATAACAAGCTATTCAATAGGTCAAACAGTACTTTATCAAAGCGTATATTATCGCAGTTTGACTAATGCTAACATAGGTAATATACCTTCAATAAGTTCTGCTTATTGGACGGTAAATGATACGCAGACTTTATACAGTAATTACGTTCAAATGTTCATGGCTAACGCTACTGCTCATTTGCTCGTAACAGACCATGGGATTCAGATTACTCCATTTGCTTTGTCAATTGCAGGTGCAACGAGTGGGGATGCAGCGGACAGCAAAGAAAGAGGTATTACTCTTACTATGTTGCAAAGAAAGAAAGAGAACTATGCAGCACAGATTAAGCAGACTTTAATAAATAAAAGTTATAAATTGGACGGTGTAAGTTATGAGCAAATTGTAACTCGTAACAATAATCGCAGCGGATTCTTTACGATATGAAAAGAATATTTATAGAGGCAGGGCATAATAATTCAGATTGTGGTGCAATCGGCAACGGTTACAAAGAAGCGGATCTGACCAAAGAGGCAAGAAACGGCATAATTGCTAATCTAAAGGCAATGAACTTTGCAGGTGAGATTATTGCGGATTCAGATGCACATAGTTTGGGCGACACAATAGCCTATTTTAACAGCAAAAAGCCAATGGCAAGTGATTTGCTTATTAGCTTGCATTTTAATGCAGCCACACCACAGGCACATGGCACTGAAGTGATTTACAGGGCAAATGCAAGTGAGGATGTAAAGTTATTCTGCAGAAATTTGGCACGAACAATCGTAAAAGATAGCAATTGGACATTGAGAGGTGAGGGTGGAATAGTCAAAGAAACAGCCACACCACATAAAAAACTGGGTATATTGCATTTGATTCCTTATAGTGCTTTGATTGAGTTTTGTTTCATTAGCAATGCAGATGAAATCAAGCAATATCAAGCAATTAAGAATAGCATCTTCAATAATTTAGCAGTTTACTTACTAAAATTAGCGCAATCATGACACAAATTGACGAAAAAGTTACATTTAGCGTTCGTGAAAAAACAACTATACTACCAAACGGTGTAATCGTTTCAATTTTAGGTGCTTTGACTACTGTTTTAATTTGGTTTATGGCTCACTTAAATGCAAATGTGGAAACTTTGATAATCAAAGTTAATACACTTGAAACTAAAGTTGAGATGATAAACGGCAATCAAAATAAAATGACTTCTAATGAAGGCAATTAAAGACTTTATAGCAGGTTCATTTACTAATGATAAGGCAGGAGCAAGCGCAAGAAAGCTTACTGCTTTTGCTTTGGTCGTCTGCTATGTGTCTTCATTTGTAATTTATTGCCATTGCTTGATAAACTCCACTAAATGGGCAACGGATGTATTTATTGAGGTGCTGATTGTAACACTTTGCGGTGCTGGATTCTTTTTAGGTTTAATTTCAGTAACTCAATTAATTCAACTTAAAAACGGCAAAAATGAAAGAGGAAATAATCAAGTTCCTACTGCTAATCCTGATCCTAGCAGTAGCAATCCTAGCGAGTTGCAGGGGTAGTAAAACCACTAGCAAGAAAAAGTTTACTAAGCTAGATTCTAGCTTTACTAGTCGCATAGATAGCCACAGTTTTACTTCAATCAAGGTCGTGGATTCAGTCTTTGCGATCCCTGAAAAGAAAGACACTTTAATCTTTAGGGGATTGCCTGAAAATCGAGATACTACTTTGCTTGAAGATGATACCATTAAAATTATAGGTCGCAAGTTGGCAGATGGTCGTATTAAGCTAATTGCTAAAATTAAGGCAAGAAAAGCACATAAACGCACCACTATTGAAACCAAATCGCAATCGCTTACTTTGCAGCAACAACGAGTAAATAAAGCCTTAAAATCAATCTTTGAAAGTGCAACCATAATTAAACAACCTTTGCAGTGGTGGTCATGGTGGTGGGTCTTACTTTTAATACTGATTCTGTATTTGATTTATAGGCTTTCAAGGCTTTAGCTATTAATTATCCAACAAGCAATTAATGGGCATCTTCTATAAATGAAGGTGCTTTTTTTATGCTCAAATAAAAAAAATAAAAAATAATTTCAAAAAAACTTGCTTTGTATAGTTTAATAGCCTACTTTTGTAAAGTAATAACACATCAAAACAAATGCAACCATCTAGACTTTTACCTGAAACCCAACTATTTTTTGTTAACGGTTTATTGTTTGATAAAAAAGACAATTCATGCGGATTTACTGTTACTGGCATAAATAGTGAGGTTGATGTGCTTAGCGTAAACGGTAGACTATACGCTAAATGTGCTGACGGTACATTCAGATTTTGCGATAAAGTAAAAGCAACTAGAGTTATTACTGAGGTAGTAGGTGACATTTACACTATGGATTCATTCATGCCAGTGTTATTAGCTGAAATCAAAGCATCTAAATTGGTATCTGTAGATTATGCTTGTTTTAGCTTATACTACACTTTTAACGGCAAGACATTCAGAGTATCTGACCATGATTCAGCCAATGGCGCAAAGAGAGGTTTAAGATTTAGAATTAACAACGGCAAACTTACAATCACTTTGCCTAATCTATTTAGTATCATATTAAATTAAAAAATAATTTAAAAAAAACTTGCTTTGTGTTGTTTAATCGCATACCTTTGTAAAGTATTAAAACAATCACACTAACCAATGGCAACGCTAAAAACTTCAAATCCTACTCTTTACAAAGCAATAATGACCGCTTGCGATGATTTGTATGAAGAATTTTTCTTCACTTATCAATTTGTTGATGCTTGCATAGCTTTATTCCCAAACGTAGATGCAGATAAAATTACCAAAATCTGCAAAAACTATGACAATGTAATAAGAGGTAATGACAACCTAATTGCTTACTAACAATCACAGCCCTTCGGGGCTTTCATTTCAATCCCAAACAACACCCAAACCAATTACAACAATGGAAAACCTAGTAACACCTGACAATTTCATGCAAACTTTAGCGGACATGTTCCGTCCTGCAAATTGGTCGCAGCCATCACAGCCAACACAGGCAGATTTTGAACCTGCAAAACTGATTGTTCAAATCAAAGGACATCAAGAACCTAGTATGTTACACCTAGAAGGTGACATTGACACAATAGATGACCTTATGGGTATGGTAAACGGTTGCAGCTTATTAGCTGATTCAAATAAAACTTACAAAATCACTATCGAAGTTGTAAGCTAATGGCACTAATCCACACTAAATTAATTGCGATTATGTCCGAGATTGGCGCAATCGCAAAAGACACAAAGTCTAAAGATTCAGGTATCAACTACGCCTTTCGGGGCGTAGATGATGTGTACAATAAATTGCATCCGCTATTTTGCAAGCATGGTGTATTTTTAACGCAAAACATACTTGCTAGTGATTCTATGTTTTTTACCAATGCCAATGGCAAGCCAGTAAACAAAGCATCAATCACCCTTGAAATCTTTTTGCACGCTGAGGATGGCAAAGAGTCTGTAAAAACTGCAGGTTATGGCGAGGCTTATGACCATAGCGATAAAGCCAGTTACAAAGCGCAAAGCATGGCAATGAAGTACGCACTAATTCAGATGTTTATGATTCCTACACAGGAAGTCAAAGACGTGGAGCATAGCAATATAGAACCTGTTAAGCCTTTGATTCGTGATAGTGAGATGCTTGATTTAATAGCATCAATCAAGACAATCATAAGTCTTGATAGTTTTGATGATACCAAAAAAGCACAGGTTAAAAAGTGGTTACTTAGCAATCCAAATAAGCAAAAATTGCAAGAAATGGAAAATAAATTACTCAACATCAATAATCAATGAAAAACTTTAAGGACAGCAAAGACTTGTACAAAATCATTTGCTTTGACTTGCTCAAAAACGGCAAAACAACTTCAATAACCGCTCGTGCTTTTATCAAATCCACTGTCGACGATGGTGGTTTTAGGACACTTGACAATCAAGCAAGAAAAGAATTAGGCATTCCACACATTCTAAAATTCAAAAATCAAAACAATGAGAAGTATTAACATTATCGGACGTATCGGCAAAAATGCTGAAACTAAAAAGGCAGCAAACGGCAATGACTTTGTAAAAGTCAGCGTATGCGTAAATGAAGGCAAAGGTGAAGACCAAGTATCTATTTGGTACGATTGCCTAAGTAGCAATACAAACCTTGCTAAATGGCTTGTAAAGGGTTCTGTGTTCCATGTTACTGGCACTCCTAGCGAAGCAGTTTACGAGGGCAAAATCCAACGCAGCATCCGCAATGCACAGTTCAACTTTATTCCTCAATCCAAGATTGCTGAGGATGGCAAACCTACTGGCAGTGCAATCAATAAAGACTTAAACGACGACTTACCATTCTAATGACCGAACATAAAGCTGATAAAGTTAGACTGCAATATCTTAAAACCTGCAATGATTTAATTCTTGCAGGTTCTATCAACCGCAGCGAATACGCTATTATCATGTTAATCTGTGATAAAGTGATTGAGCAAGGCAATGATTACAACCTGATACTAACTAGGGGCATGCGTGAGTACAAAAGCAGCATGTACTTAATGCAGAAAGTTGTTGCTAAGATTTACGACTTAAAATTATTTCAAATTACTAACAACGTGCAAGGCATGTATCGATTGCAGTGCATACTAAACAACCAAACCAATTAAACATAATGAATAAAGAAACAATTACACTTTATTACAATGAAACCGATAATACCATAACAGAAACACTTTCTGATTATGATACAAAAAGAAATGCTGTAAAAGGTCTTTCAAGATACATTACTGAAGGTCTTGAAAATAGTGGTCAATTTTTACAAAATGGATTTTTAACGGTTTCTTATACACCTATTGATGTTAAAATAAACACCGAACAGCCAACTAATATAGGGGATTTAATCCTTAAAACTATTAGAGATAAAGAGCATAAAGGAGTAGATAATTTAATGCAAATTATTGATAATCCTGAAAATTGGATACTACGAGACCCTAACAATTCTTTAGATTATGAAAAACATCAACTACCCGAAAAAATAATTTCATGCTATAAACTTAATGTAAAGTTTTCAGAACATAATCATAATTTAATAATACTCCCTGATTATAGTGACGAAGAGGAAAATGAAATACCTATTTTTCAATTTAAGTCTTATGTTAAATCGTTAATGGAAAATCATGAATTAACATTAAACGATTGTGACATTGAAATAATAATTTCTTTTCCTGATGATATAAATTTACTTGAATGAAAAACATAACGCAAGATTTTACTAAAATCAAACATCCCACTACTGGCAGTTGGTGGTGGGTGTTGCAAGTTACTGAAGATGTAATGCTTTGCTTCTGTCAAGTTAAAATAGCAAATAAGAACCGTGTAGCTTATCCGTACGGACTCAAAACCAAAGACGATAAGATGCAGCCATTAGGGCAAGCAAGTTCACAGGGTGAGGCACGGCTTGAACTGCAAAAGTATTTTAATGCAAACTTTGTACTTGCGGAATCTGAATAATTTACTATCTTTGCAGTGTTAATTGTCTAGCAGCGGTTAACAACTAAAGACATTGGGAACAAAACCCATAGCCCTGCCAAGTCCTGCTAGATTGGTGGGGCTTTTTTTATTATGAACCTAGCTACATATCAATTTAGAGCCATAGATTATTCATTAGAGTTATTAGGTGACGGGAGTATAACTCATGCTGAGCAAACTGTTTATATTGCATTGCTTAGGGAATGGAACAATAAAGGGTATAAAGAACTTAAAATATCATGTAGGTTTTTTGCTACAGGCTTCAATATCAGTATTAATACTTATCGCAAATCATTAATCATTCTTGAAAGTTTAGGCTTAATTAAGACTAGAAAAGGTAGTAATGATAATACGTTTGTGACTTTATGTGTATCATTCTTTGATACACTTGATGATACACTTAGTGATACACTTAGTGATACACTTGATGATACACTTGATGATACACTTAGTGATACAAATAATATACTTAATACTAAAGAACTAAATACTAATATAGATGATGTTGCTGAAGCAACACAGCCAGCACCACAAATTGAACTTTTTGAAAAAAATTACCCAATTAAGAAAAAGCGAAAACCTAGAGAGCCAAAAGTAGTAATTCCATTTGTCGCACCTACATTTGATGAGGTTGTAAAATTTGGTATTCAGCAAGCAGTTATTGACGGCAGTACTTCCTATGAAGGTGAAATGACTGGCAAAAAGTTTTATTTCAAAATGCTAGCCAAAGGATGGGCAAATGACAAAGGAGTTCACACAAAAGACTGGAGAGGTGATTTGATGATTTGGATTTACAATATAAAGCTATTCAAAAAAGATAAACCACAATCAGGCACAGACGGAGTACGTTCCGCACAAAGCAGACCACTAGGATTAGACTAATATACCCGTAAAACTTACAGAAACATGGCAAGGTTAAAAGATAAAGCAAAAACAGTAGTAGAATACGATAAGGACTTAGAAAGTTGCGTAGTAGCCTCTTTAATGATTGAAAAACCTTTGAGAGTTATTGCATTTTCAATCCTCCCAAAAAAGGCAGCGGTTTTTGCAGATCCTATCATTTCAAAAGTCTATCAAGTCATATTAACTTTGGATGCTGAGGGATTGGATGTGGACATGTTCACAGTAGCAAATAAGCTGAAAGAAAGCGCAATCATGCCAGCAAAAGAGGTTTATCCTTATCTAGGTGGTTTATGTTTGCTTATGAATGGGTTTGAGCACTTTGAAACTTATTGCATGCTGATTGTAGACATGTATGTAAGGCGAGAGGCACAGGCAGCAAAAGATGATTATCAAAATTCATTGCTAGACCCTGAGCAAGATGTTGCAAGTGCAATCGAAACTCTAAACAAACGCAATGCCGAAATAGCTGAAGTTTACGCTAAAAGAAAAAGAGTTTATACAGCGCAAGATTTATTTGCTAGCATCCTGCAAAAATCCCAAGATGCAAGCCAAAACCCTAACACAGTAACAGGCATTGATACAGGCTTAAAAGTTCTCAATCAATTTTCCGCAGGATGGCAAAAAGGACATTTGAATATAATTGGTGCAAGACCTGCTATGGGCAAAACTATGCTTATGAATCATTTTGCAGCATCGGCAGCACTAAGCGGAAAGCGAGTGTTAGTATTTTCGATTGAAATGCCTAAAGAAGATATTGTAAGGCGTATGATTGCTAGTGAGGCAAAGGTTTCTAGCATGGATATTAAAACTGGCAAAGCTGATTTTAAGGCTTTGATAGATGCGGTTTCTAGTTTGGAGACAAAACACGCTGATAAGCTTTTTGTAGATGATAGCGGTGGAATCTCAATTTTTGAAGTTGAAGCAAAAATCAATCTAATCAAACCTGATATTGTTTTTATTGATTACCTTCAAATTATGGCAATCGCTGAATCAAATAACAGACGGGAGTGCATTGAGCAAAATTCTAGGGACTTAAAAATAATTGCTAAAAAGTACGGGATTAGCATAGTGGTACTTGCTCAATTAAGCAGGGATGTTGAAAAGCGAGGTAGTAAAATTCCCGTTATGAGTGACTTACGAGAGGCAGGTGGGATTGAGCAAGACGGGGACGTTATTGCAATGCTGCATAGACCTGCTTATTATTGTGAGGGTGAAGCTAGTGATGTAGAAAAATACCCAAACGAATTGCAGTTAATTATAACTAAGAATCGTGATGGAGAGGTAGGCACAATTTATCTTCATGCAGACTTAAGAACGCAAACGGTTACAGATTTACAGCCTCAATATAATAGCGCAGTAGGCTATAAAGCAGTCGAAATTATGCCACAATCAAAAATTCAAATGCCTGATACTTCACATTTCTCAACACCTTTTTAATCATGCAAGAAATTCAAATATCGCACTGGAAGCCACACACTGAGGCTTATCCCGAAACTCCAAATCAAAACGACATAATGCTCGTTAAGTATGGCGACATAGTAAACTGCTTTCAAGAACTGCATGGTCAATGGGGAATTATTGAGGGAAATCAATGGTATAACATCGGCTATCTTGATGCAACTTTGAAGGAGTATAAATGGCTTTTAATTTCCGCAAATGAATAATCAACCTGAATACCACCTGCAATGTCAAGTTGTATCTTGGCTTGAATTGCAGCACCCAAAGGTAGTTTTTTGTGCTACTTTGGGCGGTGTGCATCAAACTATCTTGCAAGGTAACAGACTTAAAAAACAAGGTTACCGGAAAGGCATTCCAGACTTGTTAATTTTTGAGCAAAATCTCATGCACGTGGGATTGGCTTTGGAATTCAAGGCAGGCAAGAACAAGCCTAGTGAGCATCAAAAGGAATGGGCTTGCAAACTTACTTTAAGAGGCTGGCAGGTTCAAACGGTATGGGATTTTGATTTAGCTGTAAAAATTATTAATGAATACCTTTATTTGAAGCAGGACTTTTAGCTTGAAATAAACGTAAAAAAAATAAATTAAAATAAATTTGCTTTGTATTAATTAAACCACTACTTTTGACCTATCAACTAAACAATAACAACATGAGCATTATAGTACACATAGAAGACAGTAACATGTATGGAGTATTTACTCCTATCTTAGTTTACGCTTTCAGCGAGGGTAGCAGCACTTGGGATAGAAACCCCGAAACCGATACATCTGAATTAGACTTTGAAGTCTTGACTTTGTCTAAAGAAGAAGTAATTGCGCAATTGCAGAAACTACCAAACTATTACGATTTAACGGACGAAGAATACAACGAGTATTTGACCGAATGCAATCGGATTGCGAATGGTAATTACAGGGAGGAAGAACTGTATGAACTAATCAAAAATAATTACTAGCATGGAAATCTTGATTAAACTAGGGTTAACAGCCCTAGTTTTCTATTCGTTTTATAATTCAGCCAAACAAGAAAGAAAATGACACAATTAACAGGAAACGGCGCAATACCCGAGCCGATTGAAGGGTATAAGTTGGTGATTACAGATGTTGAGTATTTTATTAGTCCAAATAAGAATGTTTGGGTAAATTTAAATTTCGATAGATGTCATTGTCCTACAGATATTCTTTCAGATGATATCGAATGGAAACTCGAACCAATCCTAGACAGCGGTGTTTGGGTTAAAGGAATGCCATTGCCTAAACCGAAAGAAGGAACTTTGTTGTTGGCTGTATTTGGAGAATCAATTTTTGCGGCATACTCTAGCGAATTAAATACAGTTTGGTGTATGAATGGAATAGACCGACCAAGATGGCTAGAAGGTAAATTTTTAACGCAAGTAGTAGCATGGCAATGGATTTCAGCACCTAAAAACAACTAACTAATATGAAAGACTTATCCCAATTAATCCCTATTGTGTACGCTGAAATTAACACTGGCACGGACATCTTTGGATGCTTCTGCATCAAGCTGCATGGCAACTACTTTGATTTTGTAGGTGGTACGCATTACACTCAAAGTCAAATTGTAAACCACACAATCATTGACGATGAATCGTGGTATAATACGACAGGCACTATTCAGCAAAATGCAGATATTGAAAATTACCGAAACATGAATAAACACTTAGCTTGATTTTGATTGCTCAATCCTCTATCTTTGTAAAAACTAAACAATATGCTAACAGAATTAAACTACCACAGCGATACAAGCCACATCTCAAAAAGTGGCTTAGACTTAATTAACCGTTCTCCTGCTCATTATTGGAATAGGTATTTATCGGGAATCTATCAAGAAACCGAAAATCAAGTATTCAAAATTGGATCTGCTTTTCATTGCTTAACTTTAGAGCCTAATGAGTTTAAAAATCGATACGCAGTTCTAAATACTTATCTTGATAAGCGCACAAAGGAAGGCAAGACACAATTGATGGACTTTATGTTTGAAAATCATGGCAAGCAAATTTTAACTCGTGACGAATTTACACAGGTTGAAAGCATGGCAGTAGCAGTGAATCAAAGCATAGGGGGAGAACTGATTGAACATGGGCAAGCTGAATCAATTTTTACATGGCTAGACATGTACACCAAAACAGCCTGTAAATGCAAACCTGACTTCATTAATGCAGATAGATTTATTATTGACTTAAAAAGCACTGAAGATGCAACGGCTCAATCCTTTGGGTTTTCAGCACGCAAATACAGATACGACGTTCAAGCTGCATTTTACATGGACGGGCTAACGGCTAACGGTATCAATCCCAAAGGCTTTATATTTATTGCAGTAGAAAAACAAGCACCTTTCAACGTAGGGATTTATCAAGTAGATGCGCAAACTTTAGAGACTGGCAGGAATAAGTACATTGATAATCTAAACACCTATAAAGATTGTCTATTTACAGATGATTGGACTGGCATTCCAAACGTAATTCAAACTCTTCAATTTCCAAGCTAATGGCATTTCCAAGAAAGAAACACCCAAAATGTAATCATCAGTGGATTCAAGCCTTAGACCAGCATCACTTAATGTACGGTCAAATTTGCTATGCTAGAATAAAGCCATTTAATGACCGTTATTCTATGACTGCAATGGCGTACAATGCAAAGTTTTACATTAATGATGGTAATTACTTTGATGACTTAAACGATGCTAAGAATGCAGCTAATGAGTTTCTAAAAGAACAAACAACTATTTTTGTGGCATCTTTAGATTTACTGTAATGAATATCTCAATTTGCTATAACAGGAAATTTTAGGAAATAAATATGGCACTACCTAGCACAGCATTCAAAAAAGGTGAAAGACCTATTGGAAGGGCAAAAGGAACACCAAACAAAGTCACGAAAAACACTAAGGAACTTATTGCTAATATTGTAGATAAGTTGGCAGAGAATTACCTAGAAGATATTGAAGCAATGAAACCATCAGAAAGAATGGACATGCTCTCAAAACTTTTGGAATACATTGTGCCAAAACTTGGACGGATAGATAGTGTGGTTGAAAATGTGAACACAGTGCCACAGGTTATAAAAATTGAATTTGTAGGGGAAGAGTAAAATGAATCTATTGTTTAGTTTGATTTGTTCCATTAAATGCCTAGACTTTTGGTTTGGGCTTTTCTTGTTATGCAGGTAAATCGAGCTTACAAACGGTTATTGAATAGTCAAGCTAGGTATCTGTTTGTGCTTGGCGGAGCGGGTGCCGGGAAATCTTTTGCGGTGGCTCAAAAAATTGCAATCCGTTCAAATACCGAAGTAGGGCATAAATTTCTAGTAGTTAGAAAGATTGACCGCACTATCAAGGATTCAGTTTTTGCAGAATTACTAAGGGTATTAAATTTAATGGATGTTAAGTTTGTTCATACAGTTTCACCCAAAAAAATAACGCTTGCCAATGGCAATGAAATAATCTTCTATGGATTAGATGACCCTGAAAAGATAAAGTCCATTTCAGGTATTACATCTGTATGGGTGGAAGAAGCTACTGAATTAAACTATCAAGATTTTGCACAGCTTACTTTAAGGGTGCGTGGTGAAACTCAAAACTATAAACAGTTCATACTATCATTTAATCCTATTGATGAATTACACTGGCTTAAAACTGATATTATAGACAAGCAGATTGAAGGGCTTGAAATAATCCATACAACTTATAAGAACAATTACTTTTTAGATGCTGAATACATTTCAATGCTTGAAAATCAAAACAAGCTAAATGAAACGATGTATCGGGTGTACACTTTAGGCGAATGGGGAAAAGTCGCCACAGGTGCTGAGTATTTCAAACTATTTCGACAATCCAAAAACACAGGAATAACAACTTACAATCCTGATAAGCCTCTATTAATTAGCTTTGACTTTAACGTCAATCCTTACGTTTCTTGCAGTGTATGGCAAGTGAGCGGTACACATGCCTACATGCTTGAGGAAGTAACGCTGAAAAGCCCTAGAAATACCACACGGGCAGCTTGCAAGGAATTGCTTGACATGTACCCCAATCATCAAACGGGCGTATTTATTTTTGGAGACCCTGCAGGAAAAGCGAGAGACACACGGACTGAATCGGGTGGCAATGATTATTCTATAATTCAAAGAGAACTAGCAGAATGGCGACCACAATTTAAGATTCAGAATAAAGCACCATCTCTAAATATGAGTGGGCAATTTATCAATGAATGCTTTGCTATGGATTCACCAGTTAAAATAACTATTGGCAGTCACTGTAAATTGATGATTCAAGATTTGCTTTATCTCAAAGAGGATGCAGAAGGTGGAACACTAAAAGAGAAAGTCAAAGACACAGCAACGGGTATTACATACGAAAAGTACGGACATTTAAGTGATGGGCTTCGGTACTTCATTACATCTGCATTTGCTGACCAGTATAAATTATTTCTATCAAGCGGAAAGAAACTAAAACGAGTATGATTGAGATTCAAACAACTAAAGGCATTGCTTACGTTCCAAATTCATGGCATGAGGTTACACTTGAAGGGTTCTATCATGCTTGGCAAAATGGAGATATTGACTTGCTGATAAGCGGTGAAAGCAATGAGGCAATAGAACTAGCAAAGCCTTATTCATGTTTAAGTTTTGAAAGTATTGATATTTCCGCAAACTGTGCAAATGTGGATAACATTGTCCAAAAGTTTGGCAAGATGCGGTGGGCTAAATTTTTGGAACTTGAAATGTGCATAAAATCAAAGAATGCAGGTAATGTCATTGCATGTTTTCACAAAACATTCACAGCGGAAGAACTCAATCAAATGCCATGTACCTATTCAGTCAAAGCCCTAATGGATTTGCTTAACTCTTATCATGGATTTCTTAAACCGTTTGCGATGGAAGCTAGATACTCACAGGCTCAAATTAATGCAGGTGTTCAAGAATTACAGACGCTTGGAACATGGCTTACAATTCAGGAACTAGCAGAAGCCTACAGCCTTGACCCTGACGTAGTCTTGCGTTGGAACATTCAAAAAGTTTATGTTGATTTATTTGCACGTCACAAAAAGGCAGAATATGTGAGGCAGTTAAATGAACAGGCTCATAAACAATAATTTAAGTAACTTTGTTGCATGGACTACAAAGAATTGTGCACAGCAATATCAACCCTTGCGGACTCTACAGTTCCCGATTCAATCTTTGTAAGCGGATTGAAACAAAGGTTAGACGAGACAATGAACTCAAACCAATACACGAAAAATGTAGTTTGGCTTATTGACGTGATGGCAGCGGGTTCTTTCCCTTCAGGAAGTGAATCCACTCAAATTAAAATCGGCATTGGTACAAAATACAATAAGCAAGACCTTAGTCAAAACGAAGCTACTAAAATAGGGGATTGTCAAGACCTAGCCTATGCGTTTATTCGTGGGGCTTATCGCAATTTTAACCTGATTGGCAGCGTTAATGGTTATAACGTTGCAGTAGCTTATGAGGGTTTGATGTTCACTGAATTTGTAGGCGTTATTATTACCTTAAACGTAGCATCTAAATTGCCTTGTTGGGATTTTAACTAATGATAACGCAAGACTTTGACATTAAACTTATTGAGCAAATTGTTAATCAACAATGTGAGGAATTAAAGGCTGACATACGTGAAAAGCCTGTTACTCAATACGGTGCGTTCTATGCTTCAGGAAGATTAGAAGCATCAATACGTTATGAGGTCACAGTAAGTGAGATTGCAATTTTTGGCGAGGATTATTACAAAGCAGGTGAGCAAGGCAATCCGCAAGGCACGAGGGTATCACCTACTGTACTTCGTCAATGGATTCGGGATAAAAACATAGTTTACAAAAAAGGATTGGAATATGCTTTTAAAAACTCAATCTTTAAAAAAGGAACTCTAATTTATCAACAAGGTGGCAACACTGGTTTATTTAGCGACACAATCGGCAAAGATTCTTTCTTTGTTAGACGTGTTGAAGATGAATTAAACAGTATGGCATCTCACATTATGTACAACACAGCACTAACTTTAATCTTATGAGCTTAATCCCAAACTATCTTTATCCGCATAATTGCCCGTTGAACTTTACAGGTTACGCACCTTATAAAATTGAGCCTGTAGTTCGTTATATTACAATAGGCACTGGAACTACTGGCTATATTGATTTAACACCTGCAGAAGCCAAAACTTTTGAAATTACAACAAGCACTACAATCATTAAATGGTATTGGTCGGAAGATGATTATCGGTATTTAGAAACACCAGTTACAGTAACTTTAGAAAGTGGTAATTATAGAGTAACTATTGCAGATAGGATTAACGATGGGGGATTTGTATGTTTAGTTTATCCCATTGACGATGGTAAACGATTCTTAAAAATATGCGTAAAAGATACAGTTGATAATACTGATACTTTTTTGCTTGCTGACAAAATTATTGAAGTAGCAGTAGATGCTGATAAATACTACACCTTTAATGCTAACAGTTATGCTTTGCAATTCTTGCGAGCACCTGAATTAATTTACGACAATGAGTTTTCCAATCCAAATGGCGGATGGCTTGATATTGATAGTTATCGAGGTTCAGAAACTAGACTTAAAACTCTTTGTATAAGTGTGATAGATTTTACAAATATCAATTCAAATTACGTTTTTGTAGGATGGCAAGCGCAAGGCTTTTTATATTATAATGATTTTAATGCAGCAGTACCACTAGGGTTAAACCCTGTAAATGTTTATTCATGGCTTAATGAAGGTAATAACTATCAAATTTATATTTGGCTTGATATTAAACTTAATGATTATTTGTATACGGATATTTTTGGCAATTGGAACGGTGGAAAAGCACCAAGATTTATGGTCAATCGATGGTTTGATAATGAAGGCACTTATATTCTCAATGAAAATTTTGATGTCCCTGCTAATTTCACTCCAATATCAAATCCTATTACTTGTCCCGTTCCTTATACTTTTGAGTTATATTATCCATTTGAACCGCCTACTAGCTTTACAGCACCTTTACTTTTTAATCTAAATACAAACATTAACATTGACAATGTTGCTTTGCATTACGCTACTGGCACTGACATTGCGCAGCCTGTTTTGATGTGGTTTAATTTGATGGGTGGTGTTGAGTATCAGCAATTAAACGTGAATGAAGATGGCACGATTTATAAGGGCAAGTTTTCAGTTAAGCAGAATGAATCTGTTTATTACATTGACAATGCAAACGTAAAGCATGAAATTACAAATGCACGAGTTATTGATTCAATGCAGTTGTCTGTTACTTTGATGCGTGAGCGCACAGCACAAAGTGATAGGTTATCCCAATTAGCACTAAGTAAGAATGTGTACTTGTTTTATGGATTAGGTGCTGAAACAGATACACAAAATCGCACTAAAGTTCCATTGCTTGCCAAGCGCAATTCGTTTGTAAGGTTTGAAGGCGCAACAACGGTTCAATTGACAATGGAGTTTGATTTCGCACAAGACGTAGACATAAAACGATAAGCAGATGATAGAAGTATTTATAGCAGGTCAAAAGGCAAGCGGTGATTTTACTGACTTGATAGGACTTACAATCAATAATGTAAACTATCAAGACATCTCCCAAAGAACAATTACCTATACTAATCAATTAACGCTAAAGGGTACAATTGAGAATGACAAAATATTTTTCAGGCTCACTCAATTAAACCAAATTGAATTAACTATTGAGGAACTTAATCCTCCTTTTTACATCACTGAAAATGGAACTGTAATTTTAGAGGGTTATGTCATTCCCGTTGAAATGACTGCTGAAGTATCTTATAAAATTACACTTGTATCAAAAGAGGTTGATTTTTTGCAAGGTATTTCAGACGTAGAACTGCAAACGGTTGTAACGGATAAAGCTAAAACACTTCAAACAGATATTTACGGACAATCATGGGATGCTGGCACTACTCAATTGCCACAGCTTGCTTTGTGTTTGTATCGAAGCGTTGAAATGGTTATTTATCCTTTTGATATTTCTTTGGCTTCATACGTTCCACTTGCAGATATTGGCATTGCTGCAATAACTTTAGATAATGGTTATTTAGGTGTTCAAGCAGGTCGAAATATGGCAGGGCTTGATATGCGGTTTGCTATGCCAATTAAACATTTGTTTGAATTAGCTTGCGAAAGTTTAGGTTATACACTAGAGATTGATGCAGCAATAAACGAAAATGTAAGTAAGTTTTTACAATACGGGCATATTCTTGAACCTAGTCAGTTAACTTATTCGGATG